>Ga0256405_10000499_pt1 | contig 129681 bp, 110 predicted proteins | sample RumenRJG_02DNA_FD_189096 | JGI IMG/M metagenome (GOLD analysis project Ga0256405, IMG submission 189096) | Bovine rumen microbial communities from Lethbridge, Alberta, Canada - RJG_02 | ecosystem: Host-associated > Mammals > Digestive system > Stomach > Rumen | place: Canada: Alberta... | reverse complement strand
GCGCGCTTATAGCTCCGTTTTCGCCATTTCCGCTGTCTTCTTCCCAGGTTATGTAAATCTTATCAATATCTGATATAGAAAAAGACGGTGTTATTATGCCCGTGTTTTTGTCATAAAGTGCGCCAGAATCAAGAATACTGTTTTTATAAAGACGAACCGATCCTTGAGCTGCATTTGTTCCGATGTTGTAGCTTTTTATAGGAGAAAATGACTGGACTATGAGACTTATGTCGCTTTGATCCGAAAATCCAAGATAAAATCCAGGATGCTTTTTTGCAAGAGGATAGCGGTTTCCAGGGGTCAGAAGAGTTTCGTTTTTTGATTCTGCTGTATAAATTCTTGCAAATTCGTGTTTCCCGTTAAAAAATGCAGATTCGGCAAGAGTTTCAAAATCATCTGTTATGACGGCAGAAAATTCTTCATAGCGGATGCCTGTTGTCCCGCTTCCGATAAGTACATCCGATTTTTCTGCAATTCCGCAGTCATAATAATCTGCACATACAAAAGGCGAAAATCCTGCCGAATTCTGTACGAGAAGTGCAGTCTTTCCGTTTATATTCACAAAAGGATTGTATGCGAATTTTTCAAGATCAATGTCTTCTCCAAAAAAATCCTGAATTTTTCCTAAAAAACTGTCATGATTTTTATAGGAACCAAGGTCTGTCTCTGTTATTGTGCGTGTAAATTCAATTATTATGCATGGTAATTTTCCGTCTTTTTTTGTTCCCCCGGCATCTTTTGAAATTATGATCTGATTTCTTGCTTGTATTGCAATGTATGCATCTTCTGAGATTTTTTTGAATTTACGGCCGTAATCGTCCTTGTAGCTTCCTTGGCTTGATTCAATGTAAATTGCGTTTATGCATGAAATAAGGTCTGAGTTTTCTGGCAGTACAAAAAATTGACCGGAAATATATTCGTGCAGATCTATGCATTTTGTTGAGACAGAGTTTTTGCCATAATACGTTGCGCTGTGTTGCTCAGTCATGTCATACCTTAGTGCAAAATCTCCGTGCCACCGGTTTCTTTCGTTGTCAGGATCTGAAAAATGAGCATAAATTCCCGGTGCCTGATTTTCTCCGCCGCCGATAGATCGGTTAAAGCAGTCTATACTGTAACCGGACGGAAAAATTATTCCGCGGTTTGCAATGCGCAGTTCTTTTAGTGGATTTTTTTCTTTTCCGTAGAATCCCATTGCAACAGTGTTTTTTGTAAATTCATCGGCTGCTGCTGCCTGAAAATACCATTGCCTGTTCATCATAAACCACAAAGACATGTCAACTTGCTGCTTGAATACAGGCGATGACCAAGAAGGCGAAAATCCAGATTCATTATCGTAAGTGGCTTCAAGACCGAAAATCGCCTGACCCTGCCACCAGCCGCCTGCTATAAATTCAAGTTCGTTTTTACCGACCTGTTTTTTCCACAGTGTTTTTTCAGCTTCTGACGGCAATGGAATAAGGTTCTGCTCATCGTTAAGTGCTGCAGCGCTGGTCTCTGTGATTTCGGAGGCCTTATCCTGTGCATAACTTTTTTGCATTCCGCTGAATGCCATGATGGCAATCAGAATTGCTGTAAGTCCTCGTTTTTTGTTGGTGTCAAGTAGCCTTGCTTTTTTTACCTTTATTTCGGGATGACGGCTGGTAAGTCTTAGTATTGCGTCTTCAACAGCCTTTTTTTTCTTTTCTCCAAAATCAAAAAGAACTTCTTGTGCGGCTTTTGATTCGTCTATGAGATTTTCCGTTCCGACTCCCAGAAGGCGGATTCCGCGCCCTTTTTCATATTTTTTTTCAAATAAGAGCCTGGCCCGTTCATACAGATCGTCAAGACTGGTTATAAATTCTTCACCTGTTGATCGGGACGAGATTGTTGTAAAATCGTCATAGCGCAGTTTTATCATTACGGTTTTGCTTTTTACTTTTTCTTTTTTCAGCCTGAAAATTATATTGTGACAAAGCTCCATAATCCATGTTTCTGCAATATACATGTCAGTTATGTCCTGCGGAAAAGTGGTCTCTGCACTTATTGATCTTGTCGGTTCAGATTTCTGTCCGGTTTCCAAAGCTCTCATCGTGTTATACAAAAAAGAGCCCATGCTGTCACCGAATAATGATTTTAAAAGTTTTTCATTCTGTTCATAAATCTGTCTTGTGGTATAAAATCCGGCTCTGTTCAGGCGTTCTAAAGTCTTTTTTCCGATTCCCCAGACTTTTTCAAGTGGCAGATTCAACATGAACGGAATTTCTTCTCCATTATGGATTCTGTAAAATCCGTTGGGTTTGTTCACTTCGCTGGATAGTTTTGCAAGGTAGCGTGTTGGAGCAATTCCAACAGAAACCGTAAGTCCTGTTGTTTCAAATACAGATGTTCTTATTTTTTGTGCGATTTTTTCAGGAGTACCGAACAAAAGTTCTGTTCCTGTAATGTCCATGCTTGCTTCATCTATGGAAATCTGTTTTACATCTGGAGAATAAAGCTTAAGTATGTTCATTATTTTTTCAGAAAGCTCTGAATATCTTTTGTAAGAACCGTGAGTGTATATGGCATCTGGACACAGTTTATATGCCTGTGCTGTTGGCATTGCTGAATGGACACCAAATTTTCTGGCTTCATAAGATGCGGTGGAAACAACGCTTCTTGGTTCTCCTGGAAGACCGCCTACAATAACAGGTCTGCCTTTCCATTCCGGATGATCCAATTGTTCAACAGAGGCAAAAAAAGCGTCTATGTCAACGTGTAAGAAACATTTTTCCTGTGTCATTGCCTTAGGGTATCCATTTTTTTAATTTCTATTGATTTTATGACTTCTACAATTGTGTTTTCCTTTGTGTCAGAATCGTAGGTGGCCTGAACCAGTACATACATATCCGTGTAACGGTTTGCAATGAATGGAATGTAAAAATCTTCCGGAGGATATACAGGAAGTTTTATAAAATCCGCGTAATAGTGCGAATCAGAACTGTAAGGGAATTCCGAATATTGCAACGGAGACGCAGTTTTTCCAATCAAAGAGATTTTTACATTTTCTGATTTTTTTGCCAGTTGAATATGCAGAGTTCTGTTCAAATTGCCAAAGTATACATTGTCAGTATATTCTATTTTGATAAGATCGTCATTGTGCGTATTGAAGAATTCTTTTACAGGTTCCTGTGATTCCTGACGGTATTTCTGAGGAATGACTTTTGAAGTAACTATGAGTATTGCTGCAAAAATTGCAACGGAAGAAGAAATTGCAATTATATTCTGTTTTATGAATTTTCTGCGTTTTTTTTCAACTTTTTTCCACATTGAATTCAATCTTGATAGTATACGTAACCATGAAAATTCGAATGGAAGCAGTGCAAAAGAAATTAAAAGGTTTTCCATAGGAGAGCAGAATGTGATTCTGTGAATAGAACTTTGCTGCGAGTAGATAACAATCTGTGCAAGATAAGGAATGAACGGTATTGCAAGAAAAATAAAAGCTACGGCAAGCGATACAGTTCGTTTCATAAGTCTGGAAAGATATACCAGCAAGTATTCCCATGCAAACAGATAGAACAAAGACATATCAACCGCACTGAATATAAAGATGTTCAGGACGCTGGAAATCGTCATAAGGTAAGGGTAGACGTAATGGTAATTGTTTCCCTTTAATTTAAGCATGAGGAGATATGAAAACGAAATTACCGCAATTCCGACTGCAACTTTCAATGAAATTAAAAAATAAGAATCGATTTCTACGAATTTACTTATAATCCAAGGAAAAAGCTGTCCAAAAGAAAACGCAGCTGCTGTCAGTACAACACATATTGGAATGAGATACCATGATTTGAGTACAAGTTTTGACAAGTTTTTATTAGAAGAATGGAATATAAACGAAAATTCACATAGTATAAGAATACTTACAAATGCCAGGATAATCATGCAGGTTACCGTAAAAATTTCCGGTATAAGAAATACGAATGTTCCAAGCTGTATTATCTGAGAATGTCTGTCCCATTCTGCCGTTTTTTCACTGTCAAAGTCGGTTATGATTGTGCTGAAAAAATTCAGGATTTTTTTTTCATAGTCAAATGTGTATTTTTCATTTACTGCAAGATCGATTCCTATCGCAGGAATTTCTGCGTTAAGAAAAAGCCCTGTTCTGAAGTCTTCCCTCAGAATTCCAAGCCTATAGAAAGGTGTAAGGATTCCGCCCTTTATTACATAAAAAAGCCGGTTAGTATGAAAAGCATCAGCTGTAAGCTGTATCAACCATGACGGAGAAACCCCTTTTGCACTTCCTGGAGTTATTGAATTTCTGGGGCTATTAAAGTTTACGCATATTGCAGCGAGATTGTCCGTGTCATCTAAATTATCTATGAAACTTTCTGTTCCCGAAATTGTTGTCTCTTTGAAATCTTTTATTGTATCGCCGTAAGAAAATAGGAAATGTACGTTACAGTCCGTTATTGAAGAATTTCTTACTGATGAAATTATTTTTTCAATAAGAGAGTGATTTTTTACGGCTTCTTCTAGAGAGAAAACAAAGTATAGTTCGGTGATTTTTTTTTCGGCATCGTTTTCTGCAGAAGATGCAGCGTTCCCTAAAATGTCGATCTTTATATTGTAAGGAAATTTTTCACCTTCTGAAGGAATGATGTAATTTTCCGAACTGTAAATTCCGTTTTTTAAAAATAAGATTTTGAACTGATTGCAAAGTTCTATACCTGCTTTTTCATCTGCGTAAGAGTTGAAACCTGTATAAAAAATGAGAAAAAGCATGTAAAATATGAAAAAAAAACTGTTTTTCTTCATATAAATAGATTATAATATTTACAGTTTACAATGCAATAGTCCTAGACTATAATAAAACTGTTTGGGAGACGAATTTAAACATGGGTTCACCTGGTAAGAAAAGTATGCTTGAGCTTCCGTTAAAGGTTATTCTTACGGAAGATGGTGCTTCAAATTTTATAAACCACAAAAAGAAGCTTATTCGTTTTCGTCTTGCTGACAATCTTGACGAATATGGTATTTCGCTTAATAAATTTTCTCCTCAGTCAATTCAGAGTATGCTTCTGCTTGATTACATTTCCAAAATAGAAATTTCTATGCCGGAATTTGTGTCTTCAAGACAGGAAGTTATGGATCTGTCTAAGATTGTTGTATTCTCTCTTTTGTACAAGCAGTTTGACCGCGATATATATATGTCCATAATTCAGTGTGATTGTGTTAGAAAGCATAACCGCGCAAATCCTGCTCATCTTATTGATGAAAAAACAAAGATGAGTGAAAAGCAGCTTAGGGCGATACTTGTCAATAAGGATGCCATTATCGGCCGGGTCAGAAAGGAAATTTTGGATCCTGTTTGGGCTTCTATCCGTGAAAATAAAGAATACTCAATAGAAGAAAAGAATGTTTATATGCTCATGACGGAAAAATTTATGAACCGTATGAGTCTTATGAATTGGTATATTATTACTTTGTTCCATAAGGCCGAAGGTTTTTCCGAAATGATTTCTGCTATAAGGAATCTTTTAAGTCAATACATGGAAAAATCCCGGGTTGCAGAATATATTTCCGTAATGGTCATGGAACTTGCTCTTAATAATGAGAACACCAATATTCGAAAGGAAGCGAAAAGTCTTTATCCTGCAGTTGATGATATAAATGCCCTTGTCGTTGATCCTGAACATCGTGCGAAGATTGTAAAGGAACTTCAGAAAAAGAGGATACTTGTTTCTGTGTCATGGAAGCTCGGCGGTGGGTCTACATCTATTGGTAAGCAGGGACGGCTTCAGATTACTTTGTACAACAAGGACGATGAATTCCAGGAAGTAAAAGAAAATATTGAGATGAAGGCTACGGCCGATACAAATAAAAAGACCCTTATAGATTTTTATCGTGATGTTCCTGATGGAGGAACCGATCTTGGTCTGTATTATCTTTCTTATCTTGATGATGCCTGCAAAAAGGTTGACGTAAAATTTGAATCATTGGTAAATCAGTTTTCTGCAAGTGATCTTACGGTCATAAATCTGATATTCAATTTCTGATATGCGTCAAAATCATTTATTTTGTGCTACATTTACGTTTCTCATTTTTATGCTTGCTGTGCTTTTTCTGTCATGTTCAGAATCCGATCCTGACGTTATAAGTTCAACAGGTTATGTAATTCTTGACTATAAAGATGAAAATTCTGATGCAGATATAAGGCTTGCTGCATTCGCAGAGACTAAAAGCGATTCCCATAGGGTAGAACGCCTTGAAATTCGATGTGCAGAGAATAATTATCGTTGGATTTGCATGGATCCGCTTATTTTTTCAAACGAAACTAAGCAGTGGGCGGGCTATACGGAATTCTGTATGCCTTTGAATGAAAATTTTAAACCCGGTTTTTATGAGATTGATTATATAGATGCACAGGAGAAATCCGTAACTTCTCATTTTACGATTTCTTATGATTCCTCTGCTTTTAAATTGAAGTCTTCTGAAATCACAGAAGGAATAAAGATTAACTGCCGTCTGTATATGGCAGTCTATAATGAAACAGGAACGCTCATTTATTACGGTGTAAGAAAAAACAGCTGGAAAACTGACGCCATGGTTTTTGCTTCTGTAAGAAATGCAGCCACTTTCCGGGAATATTATGTTTCAAATAAGGATGCATTCGTTTACGTAATGCCTCCTGTTTATAAAAATAAACCTAAAATAGAAAAAACAGAAACAAAATAAAAATAGAGATTTCTTTGAAAAGGATTGTATGGGTAACGAAAATTTGATGAAACAGCAAGAAAATGTTGAAACTTCTGATGAAGGTGGATCGGGGAACCCTTTTTACAGGGCTGTTAAGACTTATGTGCTGAGGCAGGGACGTATGACAGCCGCTCAGCAGCGTGATTATGAGGAATTATCACCGATCTGGTGTATTCCGTTTATAAACGGAAAGATTAATTTTATCGATGTATTCGGAAATACCAATCCTGTTGTAGTTGAAATAGGATTTGGAATGGGAGCTGCAACAGCGGCCATTGCACAGCAGAATCCAGATACAAATTATATTGGCATAGAAGTTCATACTCCCGGGGTTGGAAAGCTTCTGGGAGAAATCCGTGCACGGGATCTAAAAAATCTTTATATAATTCAGCATGATGCATTGGAAGTTCTTGAGACAATGTTTGTTGACGGTTCTGTTAACGGGTTTCATATTTTTTTCCCAGATCCATGGCAGAAGAAAAGACATTTTAAACGAAGGATGATTCAACGTCCGCGAACAGATCTTATGGCAAAAAAACTTGCTTCCGGCGGTTATCTTTATTTTGTTACAGACTGGTATCCGTATGCGGAATTCGGTCTTGAACAGCTTGCAATGACTCCTGGTCTTCATAACAAGTATGAAAAATTTGCTCCGCATCAGGATTGGCGGCCAGAAACAAAGTTTGAGCGTAAAGGAATTGATCAAGAACGCGTAATAAGTGAATTGATGTTTATTAAAGACTGAGTCTACGGAGATGGAAATGCCGGAACTTTTTGATTTTTTAAGCAGTAATTCTGAAAAAAATACAGGCAGAATAAAGGAACTTGTCTCTCTTATAACACGCTATCAGGCGTCGTATTATAATGGAGAAGGTGAAATTTCAGACCGTGAATTCGATGCTCTTTGGGATGAATTAAAGAGACTTGATCCGGAAAATACGGTTCTTAAAAAAGTTGGTGCAGATTCAGGTAATTTTGTAAAAATGCATCATGTAATGCCTATGGGGAGCCAGGAAAAAGCTGCGAATCCTGAAGAATTTCTCGCATGGGCAGAAAAGCATGTTTATGATGAATATCTTGTCGAATATAAGCTTGATGGAGCTTCTCTTGAACTTCAGTATGAGCATGGCAGATTGATTCATGCGGTAACGCGCGGTGACGGTACCGTTGGAGACGATATTACCGTAAACGCCATAAGAATGAAAGGTGTTATTCTGAAGCTTGTGAATTCAGATGGATCTACAATAGATTATACAGGCGGAATCCGCGGAGAAGTTATTATGACTCATTCCGTGCACGATTTAAAATATCCTGATAAAGCGAACTGCCGCAATGCGGCAAATGGTCTTATGAAACGTAAGGACGGTGAAGGTTCTGAAAATCTGAATCTTATCGTCTATGACGCTTTTGCCACAGAAGGAGAACAGCCGTTTGCTGATGAAGAGTCTAAAATAGAATGGCTTAAGGAATCCGGTTTTTCAATCGTGCGGCTTGAAATTTGCAGGTCTCCGCAAGAAGTCATAGATTACAGGGCTTCTGTAATGGAAGAGCGTAAAAATCTGGAGTTTGATATTGACGGTCTTGTAATAAAAGAACGACGGATAAATCATGAAGATGCAAGCCGTGCGCGCCCTGACCGGCAGATAGCATTTAAATTCAGTCTTGAAGAGGCAGTGTCTACTGTCAGGGACGTGGAATGGAGCATAAACGGCGGAACTTATACTCCTGTTGCGATTTTTGATGAAGTTGATCTTAACGGAACAAAAGTAAGGCGTGCTAGTCTTGCAAATCCTGATACTATGAGGGCTTTGGGTGTTCACATAGGTTCAAAAGTTGTTGTAGTTAAACGTGGTGAAATAATTCCTAAAATTGAAAGAACTCTTCCGGATTCTTCGCATGATCTGAAGCCCGTGAATATGCCTTTGAAATGTGAATGTTGCGGTACGCCTTTAAGAGATGAAGGTTCAAGATTATTCTGTCCGAACAAAGAATGTGGAAAACGTGTTCTTCACCAGCTTATGAAGTGGGTCCAGGTTGTAGATATAAGGGATCTTGGTGAATCTCTTGTAAAAAGTTTGTATGAAAGCGGAACTGTAAGATCTATTTCGGATTTATACAGTCTTTCCGCTGAATCTCTTGCCCCTCATTTTTTAAATGAAGAAAGTCTTGCAGCTGACAAAAAATCTTTAGGTGCAGAAAAGGTTTATTCTTCAATTCAGAATCATCGCCGTATGCCTCTTTCTGTATTTGTTGCGGGATTTGATATAGAAGGTATTGGGGAGACTACCGTAGAAAAACTTGTATCGGCAGGGTTTGATAGTCTTGAAAAGCTTCTCTCGATGTCTGAAGAACAGGCGGCAAAGGTGAGTGGTTTTGCAGAAAAAATGGCTTCTATTGCAGTTGAAGGACTTTCAGAAAATGCTTCAGAAATGCGTTCTCTCGCTGACAGCATTATAATTATTGAGGCTGCTTCAACTGGAATTCTTGCCGGAAAAGCTTTCTGTTTTACTGGAGAACTGGTTTCAATGAAAAGGGCAGATGCAGAAAAACTTGTAAAGGAAAATGGCGGTTTCTGCAAATCTTCTGTAACAAAGGATCTTTCTTATCTGGTTACAAATGATGTCTCAAGCGGGTCTTCAAAAAATGCAAAGGCTGCAAAATTCGGTATTCCTGTAATTGACGAAAAAGAATTTCTTGCTCTTTTTGGAAAATAAATGAAACAGCGTCCGGGAGTTAAATCTTTTTTCTTTTCTCTTTTCATACTGATTCTAAGTGTTCTTATTGTCTGGAATGTATTCAGTCTGCTGTTCGGATATTTTTCCTACTCTAGGGTTACATCAGACAATCATCAGATTATGAGAATAATTCTATTCGGGTCCAGCGAAAATCCGGAAGGTGATACTGTAAGTGCTAGTATAACTCTTTTGGATAGGTGCGGAAATGATTTTGCGGTGATAGAGCGGTCATGGCCAAAAGAATTTCTTGCTGTAGATTTTGCTGATGTTGATTTTAAGGGGCATAATTATTATTTTCCGGAAAAAATATATGGAACGAATTCCGTTGTTTCAAGAAATTCATTTATAACGAGAAAGCAGGGAACGAATTTGGTTCCATACTACATGGAAAATGGTATCTGCCTTTTTGGTTCTGATGAAAATGAGCAGAGAAATTTGTACAGGCTGGCGCGTTTTGCATTCAGTCCCTTTTCATTCATTCTGTGCGGAATTTCAAAAAGGTACACTGTTAATCTTTCTCTTTGTTCACCTGGAATTTTCTATGGGATTTATGTTGAAAACGGACAGCTTGCTCTGAAAAAAGAATGATTTACTCTGTCGAACTGAACAGAAAATCTTTCATGAAAAATTCCGGCTGTACGGGAGCATTGTTCAGCCATACTTCCCATTTTAGTCTCGGGCGTGCAGAAAGTCCGGTACTTCCTGAAAGACCGATTTTTTCTCCTTGTCTTACGCTTGAAGCTGGTTTTACGTTTACGGAACTGAGGTGCAGGTAAGTGCTGTACAGGCCTGGAAGATGTTCTATAACAACGCTCCAGCCGGTATCAATCCTGAATTCTGCAAGTGCAACTTTTCCTTCTGCACAGGCAAAAACTTCTGTGCCTTCTTTTGAATCGTATTCATTTCCGCTAAGGATTTTATAGTTCTGTTTCTGAGTTTCTTTTTCGTAAAAAATTCTGTCACCACAGGAAGCAATTTTTTCAGGTTCTCTTAGCGGCTCTGAAAATGGTTTTGTACCATATACGGAGAACGGATTTATTGTTTTCAATATGCAAGAAAGTTTTTCTGCCTGAGTCAGTCTGTCCGGAGTCATAAATGTACTTTTTTCAATGTCAGAAGTGCCGATATCCTGCTCAAAACTGCTGAATATGGCATTTTCTATATTAAATGGGAGTATTATTTCTTTTGCGTTATCATTTTGGATTCCCGTTAAAAATACTATTTTCAACGAAAAGTCATTTCCGGGTTCAAGGTTGAATGAAACTGGTATGCCTGCGAGCATATCCGGTGTTGTCTGTCTTCTTGTTTTTGAATTTAAAAAATAGAATTGGGCAGAATCAAGTTTCTGATTGTCTTTATAAAGCTGCAGTACAGCTTTCACTTCAGAGGAATTCCTTCGTTTTGCATATCGTGAAATACGCATATTCATTCTTGCAAATATGGCTTCGCCCTGCTTTGCTTTTTCATTGTAAGAAACGGTTCCGGTATAATCATCTGTCCTGAAAGAAATGCTCTTTGCAGAAAGCATATTCATAATTGATGCAATAAAAAATGCAGATGCAAGTAATTTTTTCATCTTAAGCTCCCGTATTATTTTATAATTATATCTTTTCTGCGTCCATTAGAATCATTTGAGGCGTTATGTTTCCGTTGAAAATATTTCTGCCTATTGCGTAAAGTATGTTAAGGCTGTCACCTGTTTTGAATTCTCTGTTCAGACGGTCGGCTTCTCCCCAGAACATTGCTGGAAATTTATATTTTCCGCAGTCAAACACCAGCTTCAGGTGCTGCCGTTCTGTTTTTCCGACAATTACGGCATCTTGAATTTTCAAAGATCTTGACATGAAAACAAGTTCTTCATTACTTTCACCGAATGGTTCAAAGGTGTCTATGGTTTTAAGCAGCTCAGGGGTAATAAAATTACTTGGTATTTCTGCATCTATGTCTATTGCAGTTTCTTCTTCTTCAAGTTTAAGCCGGGATGAAAGTTCTTTTGCTTTGTTCATAAATTCGTTCAGTTTCAATTTTGAAAAACTGAAGCCTGCTGCTGCATTGTGACCGCCATGGTTATAGAAAAAATCTCCGAATTGATCAAGAAAATCAGTTGCAACACAACTTCGGCAGCTTCTCATTGAACCTACAGCTGTCTGGCCGTCTTCTGTGAATGTTATGGCTATTGCAGGAACATTGTATTTCTGCATTATTTTTGCTGCAAGAATTCCTGTTACGCCACGATTTATTTTTTCATCGGCTACAATGCATAGTTTTCCGTTGAAATTCTTGTAGCTTTCTTCTGCCTGCCTGGCTGTCAGCATTTCTCCGTCTGCTACGAAAATTTTTCTCTGTTCGTTCAGTTCTATTATTTTTGTTGCAAGCCTGTTTCTTTCCGCCGGATTATCTGCAATTAAAAGTTCAAGTGAAAGGTTAGACTGTCCCATTCGTCCGGATGCATTCAGTGCTGGAATCATTTTCCATGATAGGTCTGTTGAGGTAATAGGTTTTCCGGCTAGATCCATCCGGGCAATCAGCTCTGCAATGCCTTTTCTCGTTTTGCCTGAATTCAGGGCGTTCAGGGTGTTTTTTACAAAGATTCTGTTTTCATTCTGCATAGGCATTATGTCTGCAAGGGCTGCTATGCCTACAAGCTGAAGATCCTGGATGCTGTCTGCTTCATGTTTCGGGTAGTGCCTGAGTTGAGTTTTTTCCGCAAATGTCACAAAAAGATTGTAAAAGCCCTGAATCTCGGTGACCGGTGTCTCTGAATATTTTGCAATCTTTGAAATATTTTTAATGGACGAAAGATCTTTATTTGAGACTGACGGAATTATTTTTGCGGCTTCCGGCTGCAAGTCAAATACCTGAAAGTCTACGTTTGTTCCGAAAATCTGAGCAAGTCTGCCTTTTGTAAGCTTTTCGTTCCACACAAAAATTTGCTGCCCTCTAAGAAAGTCTGCCAATTTTGTATTGTATATTGAAGATTCTCCTGGAAAAAAAGACTGTGAGAAAATCCGTTTCTGGCAAAGATTTCTAGTTCTTATGCAGTCAACCCTGAAGCTGCCGTTCTGTTCCGGCTGCACGTCAAGCAGGGTAATATCTTGGTTGTATATTGCGGTGAATTTGCTGAATCGCAGGGCAGAAACAAGCTTATATGCAACTGCGGCGCCTGATATGTCTTTGAAAGGGTAGCCGGAATCCTGAAGTTTTGGATCTATTATTATTGTTGCATCCGGAAGTTCTTCTGGTGGATTATGATGGTCAGTTACAATAACATCGATTCCTTTGTTTCTTGCGTAGGCAATTTCTTTTATGTTGCTTATCCCGCAGTCCACGGTAATTATTAGCGAACCAAAGCCGTCTGTTTTTTCTATGAATTCATTTATGGCATCAATAGAAAGTCCGTATGCGTCTTCTCCTACAGGAAGCCGCCATTGTACGTCAAGACCTTGATCTTTTAAGTAAGAGAAAAGAATTGCCGTGCTCGTTACTCCATCTACATCCTTGTCACCGAAAATAAGAACTTTTTCTTTTTCCTCAATTGCATCTGAAATTCGGCTGACAGCATCTTCCATTGAATTGAACAAGAACGGCAGGTGAGTGAATCTTTTGTCGCTTTCAAGGTAGTACATTATATCCTGTCCTGAAGTAAGACCTCTGCGGACAAAAATAGATGCTTCCAGAAGGTCTATTCCATAGGAATTGTGCAGCTTCATGACTGCATCTTTGGAAACATTTTTCTTATTGTATTTTTTCAATTTATATAAAATCCTTATGATGTTTTTTACGTAATTAAGAGACTGGCAATAATAAGAATTGCACGCCGAATCTTATTTTACAGAAATACGCGGATTGTTTCTAGATTTTGGAGTGAATTGTAGTAAAGACTTCTGTAACGGGCTTGGTTTAAGTAAGAATTTTGAGTAAGGCATTTTTCAGGTTGCAGCAGTTTTTACACGCCGGTTCAGGACTTGTTTATGCTAAAAGTACAGGTTTCGTCGTTCTTGTTTTTTTTAATAGATTCCAATAAAAAAAAGCTCCCGAAAATCGGAAGCTTTTTTTGAGCTATTCAGGATTCGAACCTGAGACAGCCGCCTTAAAAGGGCGGTGCTCTACCTACTGAGCTAATAGCCCAATCTCTCGTGGTTGAGATGTTTTTATATTATAAAAAATAAAAAAAAACGTCAATAGACAAAATGCTAAAAAATAAAAAAAAGTTGATTTTTTTTAAGCTTAAAATTAATTATAGTTTCTTAAGCGTCTGTGTAAAGGCTTTCAGGAGAAGACTCCTTACCCAGAAAGATTTAGAAAGTGCTGGTATCTTGAGTTATAGATTGGTATGAAAGTCTTTTTTTTTTCGTAACCGAAAGAGACGGGGAGGCGTAAAAAAGGTTTTACAACAGTTGGAGCAATTTTTTATTTTGTATTGTTTGAATCTCATGTTATAATCAGATTCAAGCGTTTTAAGTTTGCTTTGGAGATATGCTTTTATGACTGAAAATGAAAAAATATTCGATGATCTTGGAATTACGCTTCATGAAATTCTTGATAAGGCGGCCGGCCGGTTCTACGGTATCTATGTAATGGATACAGACAATAACAAGATTATTGCCATAAAAAGTTTTTATCAGAATGAGTTCTATGAAGTTCCTGTTGTTCATGAATGGGATCATACGATCCTTGAAGACGTGAATAAATCTATGGCATCAAAGTACAGGGCACTCGCGCTTGTTATGTTTGACCGACAGCATCTTAGGAAAAAATTCACGGATATTAATCAGAGAAGTGATTTTATTTTCCAGCGTACGACAGGAGAGTGGAATAACGTTGCTTTTACACCGCTTCGTCTTTCTAACGGAGAATGTTCTCTGCTTCTTGTTACTTTTGTAGATATTACTGATCCTAAGAATAAACTTGATAAAATGTCTGAGCTCCTTGAACTGAGCCATAAGGATGTGCTCTCTTCGAACTGGTATTTTTCTATGGTTGCGCATGATATGTACCCGTGGATTCTTAAGTTTGATCTTTACTCCGGTGAAGTTATGCGTATTGTTTTTGAAGATAATGCACCGAAGGAACTTCCTATGCTTGACTGGGAGTCTTCTTATGAGCGTCTGATCGAATCTATTCATCCAAAGGATCTGGAAGGGGCAAAGACTCGTTTTTCAATGAAGCGGCTTAGGGAAATGTCACCTGGTGAAGTTCTGGAATATACTTTCCGCCGCTACGAAGAAAATAAATATCAGTGGTTTAGTGTTTCAATACATATTTCCAGCATAGAACCTTCTATTGCTGTCGCATTTGCCCGTAACATAAGCTCTTCTTCTTCAGAATCAAATCAGGTGGTTTACAGGGCGGAACATGATGATCTTACAGATCTTTTTAATATTGAAAAATATGCCTATCTTCTTGCAACGGAATATGTTGACATTAAGACTGCCGGGGTAATATATGCGGATATAGAAGGACTTGCAGAGCTTAATCAAAAATACGGACATGAATTCGGTAATGAAGCAATAAAAATCGTTGCGGACAGTTTTCGTTCTGTTCAGAGCCGTTATTCCCTTGCATTCCGCTGTGGTGATGATGAATTTATGCTTATTGCACCGGATTGCGAAAAAGATCATATTCAGAATCTTCTTCAGCTTATCAAAGAGCGTTTTGCCCGTCTTTGTGATATGAAGAACATGCATTTCTTTGCTTCGTTCGGCTATTCATGGAAGGATTCCGTTGATGATGTTTCGCAGGTGATTTCTGAAGCTGTAAGTGACATGAGGAATAACAAGAATATCGAAATTCTTCAATAATATGAATCATAATATAGTTACTCCTGCTACTGTTCTTTCAATTAAGCCGATGGGTGAGAATAATGCTTCCGTGTGTCTTCTTACTAAAGCGGAAGGAATTCTTTATGCCGTTTTGTACGGGGGACCTAAAAGTAAGCTGAAGTCTTTGGTTTCGACGTGGAATACAGGGCTTGTATATCTGCATTTTGCAAAGAACAGTTATAAGATTTCGGATTTTGATGTTAAAAATTACCATCTTTCTTTCAGGGAAAATATTTATAAGTCATGTGCGGCTTCGCTTGCTGCGGAACTCTGCATGAAAACTCACTGTGCCGGAAATAATGAGCGGTGCTGGGCTTTGGTGAATGGTTTTATAAGCGGTTTGGATAGCTGCTCTGAGCATTCTGCTGCGGTTTCTGGTTTTATGCGCTTTTTATGGCGTTATCTTGATTTGCTTGGGGTTCAGCCGGATTGTTCTTTTTGCGTGCATTGTGGAAATGCCATAGAAGAGGGCTTTTATGTTCTTGGAGACAACGGTTTTTCCTGCATGAATTGTTCAAAATCAGGCTCTGCACTCCGTATTGATAGGAGGGGGCTTGCATTTTTATCTGCGGTAACTTCTTTGCTGCCTGAAGATGCCGCAAAACTTGAGCTACCTGAAGAATCTGCGGGACTTGTAAAGAATCTGGTTTTTTATCTTATTGAGTCAGCCTGTGGAAGTTCGCTTCTTTCTCTAAAAACCGGTGCAGGAATACTCTGAGTAAACAGGCGGTAAAAGGTTTGCTGTATTTCATCTAAATCATAAAATAAAGACGCTGGAAGACTGAGTTTAAGCCTTTGTTAAGGATTCTCCTTGCATGTATGCCGGTAAACTGATTTTTATATTTGACTGAATTACTTAAATTTTCTATAATAGATAGATAGAGACGGTCGATGTATTTTGTCTTGGCCGTCAAGTAATGTTCTTTTCGGACGGCTAATTTTTAATTTCGGGTGGTAATTATGGAATCCATTTTTCCTTTGGAACAGCTTATTGGTTTTACAGGTAATATCTATCAGATAACTGTTGCGGCTAGTCGCCGTGCATATCAGATGTCAAAGATCAAGGATCCGGAATTGGAGCGCAATGCAGGTAAGGCTGTATCTCTTGGTGCACGCCAGCTGTTCTGCAATAAAGTAAGCTACAGAATTGACGACGGCAATAAATAATCGTGCCTGTACCTGTTATAATTCTGTTTGCACCAACTGCATCCGGTAAGACTGCTTTAGCCTTGAATTTATTTGGTAAAAGCAGTCCTTCTTTTTTTAAAGGACGTGCAGAACTTATAAGTGCTGATTCCATGCAGGTCTATAAGGGACTTGATATTGGAACGGCAAAACCCTCTGATGAAGAGAAATCAGAGCTTCCTCATCATCTTATTGATATTTTAGATCCTTCAGTCCAGTTTTCAGTTGCAGATTTTGTTTCTGGAGCGGATTCGCTGTGCAGCGAAATTTATTCACGTTCAAAAATTCCTCTCGTTGCCGGCGGGACTGGTTTTTATGTACGTAGTTTCATACTAGGGCTTCCGAAGACTCCTGAATCGGATCCTATTGTAAGGGACATGCTGAACTTGCGTCTTCGAAAGGAAGGAAATGAGGTTCTATATGAAGAGCTATGCCGTATAGATCCTGTAAGCGCCGGGAAAATTAATGTCAACGACGCTTACAGAATATGCCGTGCACTTGAAATTTTTTATACAACAGGAAAACCTAAAAGTTTTTTTGAAATGAATCTTTCTCCAAGAAAGGAATATGATTTCTGCGTGATAATATTAGACAGGAATAGGGATGAGCTTTACGAACGGATAAACAGGCGCGTTGACATAATGTTTGATTCAGGGCTTGAAGAAGAGATTTGTTCCCTGATTTCATCAGGCTGTACTGCAGATATGCCTGGAATGCAGGCTATAGGATACAGGGAATGGTTCGGCCGTGACTTTTCAACTGTTGACGGGCTGGAAAAAATTCGAAGCGAAATAAAAAGGAATAGCCGCAAGTATGCAAAAAAACAATTTACGTTTATGCATGATATTCCAAATGCACACGTTATTCATCTGGGTAAGGATGAGGACGGAGTAAAACAGGTTTCTGAAATAATTTTTAATTTTCTTAATAAATCACTTGACCGAAATGCGTATTTGGATAATAATTAATAACACTTTACTAGTAGAGGGGTGCCATCGTGCCTTGTGGAAAAAAACGAAAACGCCAGAAGATGGCGACACATAAGCGTAAGAAGATGCTTAGAAGAAACAGACATAAGGCAAAGTAAATAATTTTACTTTGAAATGTCTTATAAAGACCGGGACAGACTTTTTTTTTACTGTTCCGGTCTTTTTTGTATGGAGATTTAGTACAGTGTCATTGGTTTAAGAGAGTGTCATTCGGAATTGTTTTGGTATTTGTTTGTTCCCAGCAATTAAAAATCGGAACGGTTTTCGGATGACGCAGAATTGATGATGCTGGAGTTTTGGAGCGTATACGTTACTTTCTAATATTCATTCGCCTGAAGATTTAAAGTCACTTTCTCATGCCCAGCTTGCGGAACTGTCTTCGGAAATCCGCAGGGTTATAATTGATGTTGTTGGAAAAAACGGCGGACATCTTGCAAGCAATCTTGGAATAGTGGAACTTACAATCGCTCTGCATCGTGTTTTTAACAGTCCTGAGGATGCAGTTGTTTTTGATGTGAGCCATCAGTGCTATGCTCACAAACTTCTTACAGGACGATATGCTCAATTTTCCAGACTTAGACAGAAGGGCGGTCTTTCTGGTTTTACGAAGCAGACCGAAAGCGTTCATGATTTTTTTGATAACGGTCATGCATCCACTTCGATTTCTTCTGCATTAGGACTTCAGCAGGCAAGGCGGATTCTGGGCAAAGGCGGAAAGACGATTGCTGTTATTGGTGACGGAGCTTTGACCGGAGGTCTTGCTATTGAAGCTCTGTCGAACGCCGGTCAGATTGCAAAAAATCTGGTGGTAATTGTAAATGATAACCAGATGTCTATAGATCATAATACGGGGGCTATTTCGCGCTATCTTAGCCGCCTAACAATGACTTCTCCTTATCAGTGTTTCAGGCATAATTTTGATGGGCTTGTAGAGAAAATTCCAGGAATAAACAAATTCCTTACAAAGTTTGTATTCAGGTTTAAGCGAGGGTTAAAAGGCCTGCTTCTTTCTACGAATCTTTTTACTGATTTAGGCTTTGAATATGTAGGCCCGTTAAATGGACATGATCTCAAGGATCTTATATTGGTTCTTAACCGTGTAAAACGCATGGAACGCCCCGTTGTGGTCCATGTCATTACAAAAAAAGGAAAAGGCTATAGTCCGGCGGAGCATAATCCTGAACGATTTCATGGGATAGGACCATTCATAACAAGTGATGGAACCGTAGAGAAATTCGATACGGTGAGTTTTACGGAAGCTTTCAGTAATTCACTTATGTCCCTTGCAGAAACCCACCCTGAAATTGCTTGTATTACTGCTGCAATGGCAAAAGGAACAGGGCTTGCTTCATTTGCCAGGCATTATCCTGAACGTTTTTTTGATGTCGGGATTGCGGAAGAACATGCCGTTACCTTTGCAGGCGGACTCGCTAAAGGCGGAATTCTTCCTGTTGTGTGTATATATTCAACTTTCATGCAGCGTGCAGTGGATCAGGTTATTCATGATGTTGCTTTGCAGAATTTTAAGGTTATTATGGTTTTGGACAGGGCTGGGGCTGTTCCTTCTGACGGTGAAACTCATCAGGGGCTCTTTGATATTGCCCTGTTCAGGCCTGTGCCTTCGCTTCGTATTCTTAGTCCGGCCACTGCAATTGATCTTGATAAAGTGCTTGAATATGCTGTTGTTTCAGAAGGTTCTACGGTTATACGCTATCCTAAGATGTCATGCCCGACAGAATTGGAATGTTTTTCTCGGCCTGTGAAAGAAGGTCAGGGAGTTCTTGTTTCTGCTATGGATTATGAGCCTTCTTTTGCAGCAAGATTTGAAGATGGTTTTGATGCTGCCGCTAAAGTTCTTTTTGTTACCACGGGTGGAATGTTTTCGGAAACGATTACTGCAGGAAGGGCACTCGCTTTTAATGATATCGTTGCTGATATTTATTCTTTAAGGTTTATAAAACCCTTTGATGAAGATTATTTTCTTTCTTTTGCGCGTCTTTACGATGCCGTTGTCCTTGTTGAAGACGGAATATGTACCGGAGGAATAAGCGAATTTATTGCCGGAGTTTGTACCCGCAATGGAATTCAGAAGGTTGCCGTAAAAGCCTTTCCTGAAAAATTCTACGCTCAAGGGACACGCTATGAAGTCTGTCAGGAAGCCGGCATGACTGCAGATGATCTTAAGGATGCGGCTTTTTCTTTGCTTGGAAAATAAGTAATTGATAGAAAAGTGTTTTTAGGGAGGAATCAATGCAGAAGCTTCTTTTGAAGGATCGTGAAATTTATACAGAACTTCCGGCATTTGTAATGGGAATTGTAAATGTTACTCCGGATTCTTTTTGGGCGGAAAGCAGAGGCGGTGCTGAGCACGCTATGGAACTTATACGTCAGGGAGCCGATATAATTGATATTGGAGCAGAATCAACCCGTCCCGGAAGTGCTTATGTTTCAGCAGAGGAAGAACTTAGCAGGATTATCCCGGTAATTCAGGAAATCCGCCGTACTTCTGATATTCCGATTTCTGTTGATACAAGAAAAAAATCTGTTATGGAAAAGGCCGTTGAATGTGGAGCCGATATATTGAATGATATATCGGCTTTGGAAGATGATCCTGATATGGCCCGGTTTTGTGCGTCTTCAGGAATCCCTGTAATTCTTATGCACAAAAGGGGAACTCCTGTAAATATGCAGGCTAACGGTGTATATACCGATGCTTTTTCTGAAGTGAATTCATATCTTGAAGACCGGGCTGAATATGCCATAAAAAATGGTATCAGCGCAGATAAGATCATTGTTGATCCTGGTATTGGTTTTGGAAAGGATCTTGATGCTAATATTGCCCTTATAAAGGATGCCGGAAAGCTTTGTAGCGGAAAATATCCTGTTCTTATGGCTTTGTCTAGAAAATCATGCATAGGATTGATGACAGGAAGGAAAGTTCAGGACAGACTAAGCGGAACCCTCGCCGCAGACCTTCTTGCTGTTATGTCTGGAGCCTCTATGGTTCGTGTTCATGATGTAAAAGAAACTGTAGATACATTACAAATATTGAGGTATATTAAAGGATAGGAAAAGACCGTGAAATCAATAGACAGTTTATTGGCAGTTTATGACATTCTTCGTCCTGTTCTTGACGTGGGAATACTTGCATTTATTCTTTATAAAGCATATGAGGTGATTGTACGTACTAACAGTCTTCAGATTATTAAGGCCGCCGTTATTGTCCTTGTGTTCTATACGGTTGCCATGATTCTTCATCTTGAAACTCTTCTGTGGATTTTTCATATAATTGCTCCTCTGCTTGTGGTTGCGTTTGCAATTGTCTTTCAGCCTGAATTAAGAAAAATGTTCCTTAAGCTGGGGCAGAATCAGTGGTTTGCTTTTGGTACCCGCTCAAAGCATACTTATGTAGATTCCGTTCTAATTGCGGCTGAAATGCTTTCTAAGCAGAAGCGTGGTATGCTTGCCGTTTTTTTGCGGCACACAAAATTGGATGATATTGTGCAGACAGGAACAAGACTTAATGCTGATATTTCATCCAGTCTTCTTGTTACGATTTTTGGAATGGATACACCTTTGCATGACGGAGCCTGTTTTATTCAGGGCGGTAAACTTGTTTCGGCAGGGTGTTTCCTGCCGTTGAGCGAGCAGTATGATATCAGAAAAACTTTTGGTACACGTCATAGGGCTGCTCTTGGTCTTTCTGAAATAAGTGATTCTGTGATTCTTGTAGTTTCAGAGGAAACCGGTGCCCTGAGCCTGGCATATGATTCAAAACTGCATTATGACCTCTCAGTTCAGGAAATAACAAAGATTTTGGAAAATCTTCTTGATATAACCCCGGATTCGTACAATATGGAGGATACAATCGATGAGCACAAAAAAACTGACTGATACGATCCTTGAATCATGGGGGCAGAAAGTAATTTGCATTGTTCTTGCGATTGTTCTTTATGTCTTTAATAGAATGGCTTCTCTTGAGCGTAAAGTTTTTACAGTTCCGCTTAAGGTAGAGGCAAGCGGGCTTATGATGCCGGTTACGGAAATCCCTAAATACGTTAAGGTTTCTGTCCGGTCAAAGGCAGAAAATATGCCGGCGATAAACGGAGCAAATATTTTTGCTTCAATAAACTTCAGTGATTTTACGGAAAAGGGTATTTACAATGTGCCTGTAATGATTTCTTTGGGCGAAGATCTTATTCTTATGGATCCTTTTGAATATTCTGTAAAGCCTGAGTGTGTTTCTGTTGATCTTGATACAAAGGAACTTGCGTATATTCCTGTAAAACCGGCGCTTTCCGGAGAGGTTGAGCATGGTTACACTATATCTAAAATCGACGTAAATCCATCTACTGTAAAGGTTGTGGGGCCTTCCAGGATATTGAAAAAAGTGACTCACATTGATACTAAAAAAGTAATTGTATCGGGTGCTGCAACTAATTTTTCAAGGGATGTAAAGCTTGACAATATTAATTCCATTATAAAGGTCGTACCGGAGAGCGATTTTAGGGTTACTATTTCTGTTATTCCTGCAACGGATACCAAGGTTTACACCGGACTCACACCGACTCTTACCGGTCTTAATCCATGTTTTGAAATTATGTCTGAAATTCCAAAGATTTCCTTTAAGGTTGCTGGTACGGTTCCAGTTCTTGAAAACTATAATTACAACGAAAATACCGTAACCGCGGATTGCAGTTCCATAGACGGCGAGGGAACTTTTGATGTCCCTGTTTACGTAAGACTTCCTGCATCTATGGCATTGGTTGAAAAGTCGGCAGAAACAATTCCTGTTTCTGTAATGGAAAAGAAAAAGAATGCTTCAGAAGATGAGATTGTGCCGGAACAGTCTGAAGATAATTCTGATTCCGAGAGTTCTTTGCAGGTGCTGGACTCTGTTACTGAAGAAAAGAAGAGCTGAAACGTATGATTTTTGGTATTGGCACAGATATTGCAAAGGTTTCCAGATTTGAAAAATGGGTAAATACTCCTGAAATGATAGCCCGTTTTTTCAATCAAAAGGAATTCAGGGCATTTACTTCTAAAAAAGCGGCTTGTGAACATTATGCCGCTCGGTTTGCTGCTAAAGAAGCTTTTGGAAAGGCTCTTGGAACAGGAATTTTTGGTTTTGAGCTTGCAGATGTATATATCGTAAATACAGAATCTGGAAAACCGGAATTTATGGTTGAAGGAAAAGCTGCAGAAATTTTAAAAAATAAATGCGGAAATTCAAAAATTCATGTATCATTGAGTCATGAGAAAGAATTTGCTGTTGCATTTGTTATAATAGAGCAAATCTGACGACGGGTCTGCTTTCGGATGAATTTTTTAGAGGTGGAGTGTGGTATCATCTTCAAGTAAAAAAAAGGGCTTGGAAGAAAAGAAAAAGCCTGCAATATCATATTTTTCAAAGGATAAAATAATTTGTCCTGTCTGCAAAAAAGCTTTTGAAAAAGAAGTTATGCGAAGTGGAAACGGTCGAATGATTGCCGGAGGCCTTACAGATGATCTCCACAGAATTTTTGAGCCTTCTGCAAAATTTGGACGGATTTACCCGCTGATTTATGATATCGGAGCTTGTCCGAACTGTTATACAGCTCTTCTTTGGTCAGATTTTAATGACGTAAAGAAAAAAGAAGACATTGATAAGCTTTTTGAAAGCCGCGATGAGCGAAAGACAAAGGTTAGTACGGTTTTTCCTCATTTTAATCTAAAGCATGAGCGTTCTTTGTTTGACGGATGTGCATATTATTACCTTGCGCTGCTCACTTATTCAAAGCTTAATCCTGATTTTTTGCCGACGATGAAATCAGCATTTCTTTCGTTGAGGCTGTCTTGGCTCACTCATGAACTTGATCTTGCAGTCCCAGGGCATAACTTTCAATACATTTCCGATGTAATGAAGCGCAAGGCATTATTTTTCTATCATCAGGCAATTCAGTGCGAAACGGACAGAACGGAAAAGTCTTCTACTTTAGGAAACTTTGGTCCCGACATGGATAAAAATTATGGCTGGGACGGAGTGATATATTTGTGCGGGCTTTTGGAATATAATTACGGTCAGCAAGATGACCTTCAGCTCCGGCTTAAGAAGTTGAGCGAGTCAAAGACTGCGATTGCCCGTATTTTCGGGCTCGGTAAGTCTTCTAAGAATAAACCTGGACCTCTTTTGGAAAAAGCCCGTAATCTCTATGATCTTTTGGCAAAAGAACTGAATGATGATGATTTTTAGGGTGATCTGTGCGTAATATTTTACTTACTCTTTCTTATGATGGTACTGATTTTTGTGGATGGCAGCGTCAGGACTGCGGTGATGTAAAGAATTACTGCCGTACGGTTCAAGGAGAGATTGAAAAAGCTCTTGAAAAAATTCATAAGGTGCCTATTGTTCTGTATGGATCAGGCAGAACTGACAGCGGGGTTCACGCTATGGCTCAAGCCGCTAATTTCTCTTCTCCGATAGATTCTATTCCTGCGGAACGCTATCCGCGTGCTATAAACAGTTTTTTGCCTCAGGATATACGGATCACAAAGGCTGAAGAGGTTCCGGCTGATTTTAATGCCAGATTCAGTGCAACAAGCCGGGTTTACAGGTATTTTATTTGTCCTGATTCCATTCAGGCAAGTCAGACTCGCTATGCATGGTGCGTTCAGTATGAGCCGGATCTTGAGAGATTGAATGAAATGTGCCGTTGCCTAAAGGGAGAAATTGACTGTGCAAGTTTTGCAGCAAGCGGAGATGAAAGTCAGTCTACATTCAGGTTTTTGAACGGTGCTAGATTTTTCAGACAACCGGTTTTTCCAGACGGAAGGGAAATGGTTGTTTTTGAAATCGAGGCGAATGCTTTTTTGTGGAAAATGGTCAGGACTATTACCGGTACTCTTATCAATCTTGACAGAACCGGAGCACCAGTTGATTCAATGGAAAAAATCCTTCTGGCAAAAGACAGACGTAAGGCTGGCGCTACGGCTCCTTCTCAGGGACTTTTCTTGTACAAAATTAATTTTGACGGTGTACGGGTTCATCCGTAGTTTTTACATAAGTGAAAGCGGATCGATGTCACATTCTATGTATACCGACTGTGGATGAGTGTAATTGTATAGCAGAGCAGCAGCCGCTTTTTGTAAAATTGCTATGTTTTGTCCACGTAAAAGAATCTGATATCTGAAATTCTGCGATATTTTTAGAATCGGACATTCTGCAGGACCTATGATTTCAGCTGCGTTTTTGCATATCTGTTCAAGAAGTGAGGCTGCCTGATCTGCACAGGAAGCTGCCTGATTTTGATTCGCGCTTCTGAAAACCAGTCTTACCAGCCTGCAGAATGGCGGAAATCCCGTCATCTTGCGCTGGTTCAATTCATATTTATAGAATCCTGCAACATCGGATTTGCAGGCAAAAAGAATAGGTTCTCTTTGAGGGCTGTAAGTCTGTACAAGCACTTTTCCGTCTGGAAAAAATCTTCCTGCTCGTCCTGCTACCTGAGTAATAAGGCTGAATGTCCGTTCCGCTGCCCTGAAATCCGGCATGTGCAGTCCTGTATCCGCAAGGATTACGCCTACAAGCTGTAATCGCGGAAAATTAAGGCCTTTTGCAACCATTTGTGTTCCTAAAAGAATGTCGAATTCACCGTTACGAAATTGATCAAGTTTTTCTTCTAGTTCTCCCTTCTTTGTAAGGCTGTCAGTGTCAATCCTTAGAATCCGTGCATTTGGAAATTTTGCACGCGTTTCAGCTTCTATGTATTCAGTACCGAAGCCGCTGTATCCTACATCAAGAGAGCCACAGGAAGGGCAGAATACAGGCGGTTCTGTCTGCCAACCGCAGTAATGGCATCTTAATCTATTTTCCAGTTTATGATATGTCATTGGGACGGAACAGTTCTTACACTTCATTTCATATCCGCACTGATTGCACCTGAAAAAATGAGTGAAGCCGCGCCTGTTTAAGAAAAGGATTACCTGCCGCTTATTTGAAACCGTTTTTCGTATTTCATCAGCCAATTCGTCGGAAATACAGGCTGATGTTTTTTTTATGGAAAGGTCGATCGTTTTTATATGCGGCATTGCTCCACCTGCAAGACGTTGAGAAAGAGTATGTGCTGTAAGCCTCTTTTGCGTCATAAGAAACCAGGCCTCTACGGACGGGGTTGCGCTTCCCATTACAAGAGGAATTCCAAGCTGTGCACATCTATGCATTGCAGCCTGTCTGGCGTGATAGCGTGGTGTATCTCCGGATTTATAGGAATTGTCATGCTCTTCATCAATTATAATCATTCCAAGATCTGGAACGGGAGCAAAAACAGCACTTCTTGCTCCTACAACAATTCTTGCTTCCCTGTGCATTATTTTGCGCCATTCTGTTAATTTCTGGCTTGGAGTTAGGCCTGAATGCAGAACTGCTGCGGTATTTCCGAATCTGCTTGTTACGGCTCTTACAACCTGCGGTGTAAGTCCTATTTCTGGAACCAGATATATTACGCCTTTATTGCGGTTAAGGAGCCATTCTGCACACTGAAGGAAGACCTCTGTTTTTCCTGTTCCTGTAGGACCGTAAAGGTAGTGATATGTTGCTTTTGATTCCATTGCAGAGGCTGTTATTTCGTGTACGGCTTTTTCCTGCTCTGCTGAAAGGGTATTCGTGGTTTTTTCAGAAAGATCGTTGTCAAAGCCGAATCCGTTGGTTCGGCTTTCACGTTTACCGCGGGAAGGTATTATTGAAAAAACAGCTTCTCCGATTGAACATATATAATATCTGCTGATCCAGCCGGCAAGCTCAAAAATTTCTTCATTAAAAAGAGGCTCTGTGTCAATTATTTTTGTAACCGGACGAATTTTGTCTTCGGAAACAGGGCAGTTTTCAGGAATGCAGTCTGAAATTGCTACGATAAAGCCGACGGCTTTTCTGTTTCCAAATCTTATTTCTGCACGCTTTCCGATTTCTGGTTTAAGACTTTTATCTTCGTTTTCGCCCGGAACATAGGAGTATGTAAAAGTCTGGTTGAGAGGAATATTCAGGACAATCTGAAGATATGTCATTTTTGAGATTCTCCGGTAAAGTTATCGGCGTAATGAGGATCGATTTCAAGCAGTTTGCTCCTGAAAAATTTTAAGTCTTCCCATGCCGGTCTTTTGTAATCTGCATTTCTCAAAAGAGCGCTAGGGTGATAGGTTACGATGAGAGGAATTCCGTTGTATGAATAAATCTGTCCCCTGTAACGTCTGAGCGAAATTTCGCCTTCAAGAGACATTATGTTCCTTAATGCAACTTTTCCTACAAGGAGAATCATCTTTGGTTTTAGAATATGTATTTGGGCATCCAGATAGGAACGGCATGCTGCGGCTTCTTCTGGTTTTGGATCCCGGTTATAAGGCGGACGGCATTTTACAGTGTTTGCTATGTAGCAATTTATATGCCTGTCAAGCATTATGGAAGCAAGCATTTTGTCCAAAAGTTGACCGGCAGGTCCTACAAACGGGAGTCCCTGCTTATCTTCTTCTTCTCCAGGTCCTTCACCGATTACAAGTACACTCGGATTTTCTACACCTTGACCGGGAACGACATTTATTCTTCCGCTGCATAATCCGCATTTTTTACAGTTAGCAATTTTTTCAGAAATTTCAGCCAAGGTGATTCCATGTGTTTTTTCTGGACCAGAGTCCTTTTGCAAAGTTCCTGAGCTTTTCAAAACAGAACCTGAATCTTTTGTGATGTTCTGTTTTTGCGAAACTGAAGCGAATTTGCTTTCTGTGTTTCCGCATGAATTCTTCTGTTCCTGTGAAATCTGAGCCAGCTCTTCATTGATCTGTCCAGAACCGGCAGAGTAAGTTCGGGAGGCAAAGGCTTCTGTATTTTGTATGGAATCAGGTTCTGGATCGTTCTGAAATACTGGCATCTCCCTAAATACAGGATCTTCGTATCCGTAAAAATTATCACTTGCAGTCTTGAGAATATGAAAAATAATTTGCTTATCAGACGTTTTCATCTGTATTTAGAATAGCACATAACTTGTAATTCGGGCAATAAACAAGTATATTAATAAAATATGAAAAAAAATCTTCTGTTGTTGATATTTTCTGTACTCTTTATTTCTGGTCTTTTTGCTCAGATAAGCGTTAATCCGACTTCTGATTTTTATACGGATGCTACAGGATGGTATTTAAAAGGTTATGTTGAATCCTTGCCTCAGTTGAAGCCTTATTCTACAGAAGTTATAGAACAGATTCTGCTTTCAGTTATTGAAAGTGAATCTGCTAGTGAAGCTGAAAAACAGACTGCAAATATTTATTATACCCGCTATTTTAGTAGGAAAATTCATATTACGGCCGAAGGAAATTTCAGTTCGCATTTTTATTTGAAAGAAAACACTGATGACAATTCTGCTGAGTATCAGGATAATTACGAGCTTTATTCAGCGAAGGCTTCTATTGGCGGAGACGTAAAAGTTTCTCCTTATTTTGGTTTTGGTTATGATTTTGGCTTGCGCGGAATAAATAATAATGAGTTTATTTCTGATCAGCTTGCATTGTATGAAAACAAACCTGATTTTCAGAAGATTGATGATTTTTCATTAAAAGAAGGTAACGTTGATTTTCTTATGGATCTTAATGGAATAGTTACCGTCGGAACAAAAAAAATCTATGGTTCTGCTGGATTTAATAGAATTGGTTATGGTCTTTTTCCGGATTCAGATATTATGCTAAATCCGAATTCTTATCAGATGGCAAATGCCAATGTGAATTTTGATACAGGATTTTTTGAATATACCCAGCTTACTGGCGTTCCTGTGGCACAATCTCAGACTGTTGAAAATAAATTTTCATGGGGAAAGGTATTTTCGTTTCATTCTCTTAGGGTACCTTTGTTCAAAAGAAAACTACTTCTTTCTTATTATGAATCATGTGTTTATGGAGAAGGCTTTAATCCTGCTTATCTTCTTCCTGTTCCATGGATAATTGTCGGGCCTGTTTCCGGTTTTACAGAAAATGTTTATGCAGGATTTAATGTTCAGTATAAACCTGCAAAATGTATTGCATTAAGCACAGATTTTATGATTCATAAATTGGATGCAAAGAATTTTATAAAACTTAAGTGGAATGACGCCTCTGTTCGCGGTGCTTTAAAAGCGGGAATCGTTTATACTCCTCTTGATTCTATTTTCCGCGTAATTAAAATTGATTATACGATTGTAACTCCGTATACATATACTTCTTATGATTTAGGTGATAAAACTTACAATTATTCAGATTATACAAATTACGGAAAATGTATAGGTTCGGAACTGCTTCCTAACTCTCATCAGCTTGCAATGTCGCTTCAATTCAGTCCTGTAAAGAGGCTTTCTATTACTTCAACGGCTAAATTCTTTCAGCATGCAAATGAGTATGAAAATCTTGAAGACAACGAAGTTCTTACTCTTTCTGGAAAAACAGCAACGGATGGAAGCCTTAAGCAGAATACTCAGAAATTTGACACATGCGAAGAAGAAACCGGGCTTTTGAACCAAAGTCATAAGCTCACTATGGTTCAGTCAGAAATCGATCTTGATTTTGAATGTGCCAGTAGAAAATACGTTTCTGTTGTACTTACCGCCGGCTATATGTTTGAGTATATACTTAATAAGGGTGTAGATTATCCGATTTTTCCTGGTACTTATACAACTGCTGCTGAAGTTGCCATGGCAAGAAAACGATGGGAAGCAAATCTGCACAATTCCTTCAACCATTATTTTAAGGCAGGAGTAAAGATCAGTTTCTAGCTTATGGCGAAGAGGAAGTTTCTATTTTTATATTTGGATACAGGAGCTGGACATAAATCGGCTGCAAAAGTTCTGATGCAGGCTATGAAAGAAGAAGACCCGGATGTTGAAATTCAAATTGTCCGTGGCTTCAGCCGTCATGGCATGGGACATACGCTCTTTGAAAAGGGCTACAATTATTCCTGTAATTATATTCACGGCTTGTTTCCTCTCACATATGATCTTGGTCAGAGCAGGGTGCTTCAGTCTTTGCTGAAGCATGTTCTTGCACCTGAAACTAATCATTATTTGCGAAAACTTATCATAAAAGAACATCCTACTGATATTGTATGTTTTCATTTTGGGGTTTCGCCGGCCGTTAAGGAAGTCCTTAAAAATATTCCATGGAAAATAAATTTTACAGTACTTGTAACGGATCCTTTTACGGTGCCTACACCATGGTTTCATGAACGGGATCTTAACTACATGGTTTATTCAGAACTTGCAAAAAAAGAAGCTATACGCTGCGGTGTTCCAGAAAAAAATATTACGGTAATTCCGTTCCTTATGAATCCGAAATACAGAATTCCTATTTCGCCGCAGGAAGTACGTGAGCTTAAGATAAAGCACGGTTTTGACCCCGACAAAAAAATTGTCTTGCTTGTTGGCGGCGGTGAGGGGCTGCCTGGTGCAACGGAAATTGTGAACCAATGTCTGATTCACAGGGCAAATTTTTCTACAGCAATTATCTGTGGGCGTGATGTAGTGATAAAGCGTAATTTTAATCTTCTGCGTCTGGCAAATCCTAGGCTTGATCTTCATGTTTTTGGTTTTGTCGATTTTCTTGATGAACTTGTTAAAATTTGTGACTGTGCTGTAATCAAAGCCGGACCAGCAACCTTGCTGGAAGTTCTTTCATGCAGAAAGCCTGTAATTATATGCCGCTACATTCATAATCAGGAACTTGGAAACATGCATTTTGCTGTTGATCACAAGGTCGGTTATTTTATTCAGAAGTCACGCGCTATCTATAAAAAAATAAACGAGCTGCTTAGTGACAGCTCGTTTGATGAAAAGATGAAGAAGAATTTTGATAGCATTGTAATTGATACAGATGCATCAAAAGTTGCTAAACTTCTTTTCCAAAAAAATAATGCTTAACATCACGTTTTTCGTATGATTCCTTAATCAGATCCATACAGTCAATTTCTGAAAAAATTCTTTCTGCATCTTCTATGCGTCCTCTAAGAACCGGGTGCTTTGGAGAAAACAGTACGCAGCAGTCTTCATATGGAAGAATTGAAGTATTGTACGTGTCTATGAAATTTGCTGTATCAATGATTTCTTCTTTATCCATTCCGATTAATGGGCGCATAAGCGGATATTCTGCAAAATGTTCTGTTATGTTCATGTTTTCCATTGTCTGGCTTGCAACCTGACCAAGGCTTTCGCCGGTAATTATGCAGTCTGCCCCGACTCTTTCTGCAAGCATGTTTGCAACTTTCATCATGCAGACGCGGAGCATAAGCGTAGACCATTCTTCCGGAGCTCTCTGCTTGATTTTCATTTGAACTTCTGTAAAGGGAACAATGTTCAGATGTGTTTGAATTCCAAAATATGAAAGCTTTGCAGCAAGTTCTTCTACTTTCTGCTGAGCTTCGATTGAAGTGTAAGGGTAGGAGTGGAAGTAAACGCACTGAACTTTCATGCCGCGGCGCATCATTCTATAGCCAGCAACAGGAGAATCAAGTCCGCCTGAAAGGAGAAGAAGCCCGTTCCCACTGCATCCGGCAGGAAGTCCCCGGCATCCTTTCTGTGCATCGCTGTAAACAAAAACTCGCTCGCGTACTTCAATGTAAATTCTTACATCCGGATTATGAACGTCAACTTCCATGAATCTGTCATCAAAAACAGCAGCTGCTGCTTCTACCGCAATTTCATAAGAATTGAGAGGGAATTTTTTATCTCCGCGTTTTGCTTCAATTTTAAATGTTTTTGCACCGCTTAATTCTTTTGCATGTTCCGCACACTGTCTTACTGCGGCCTTGATACCTTCAATGTTTTTTTCGCAGGTAATTGTTTTTGCCCAGCCTGTGATTCCAAGCAGATGGCGGAGGGTATTTTCTACGGCTTCGCAGTCTTTTTCTTCGCAGTCAATGTAAAGACGGCCGCCAAAAAGCGCAATCTTAAGGTCCAGCCCTTTGAGGCATTCTTTTGTGTTTTTTACAAGAAGTCTTTCAAAAAATTTAATGTTTGAGCCTTTTAACTGGAGCTCACCGATTTTTCCTAAATAAGTAACCATAGGGCTACTATACTATTTTTTTCGTTCTGTGTCTTGCGCTCTAGAACCAAATTCTTTCTGTCTTTTCCTCACTTCTTCAATCTGCTTGTTTCCCTTTTCAAGCCTGTTGATTAAATCCCAATGCCAGTCCAGCTCTTCTGGCGGGAAAAGTGCCGGTGGATCCGGTTTTCTGCGGGAATTTGCATCCTCTACAATTTTAAGGAGTGTTTCGGCATCAGACTTGTCTTGAACTTTTGTAAGATAAGGATCGTCTAAAAGCATTAAGGTTCCGTCTTCTGTTATTTTATAATCGAACGGAATCTTAGGGTATTTTTCAACGTTTCTTATGTTAGAAGATCTTCCGCTTACGCAGGTGTAATTTTGTCCTGCGCTGAAAATGTGCTTATTTACAGTGTATAGCTTGTTTTCGTCGGAGAAGGCTGCATTTGAATCTTCATGGATCATATTTGTTTCCCAAAATCTAAGACGGTAAACACCATTTTGCGTTATATACCATGAGATTATGTTTTTTTTGTTTTCGCGACCCGAAAAACGTATGCTTTCAGCAGAATTTAATCCCTGCCAGTAGCCGTAGATTCCTGAATTATTTATGGATTCGTTGTTCGTAATTGAGCCGTTAAGTTCATCCTGCCTGTATGGAATTTTTATAAGAAAATTTAAGTAGATTTTGTTATTGTAAACGGCTACAGGAATTGAAAAGCTTGTTTTTTTGTCAACATGGATTGTAAGTTCCCAAAGATTTTTTATTCCTGGAATTTCTGTGTAAGTTGTTTTTAATTCGTACCCGTTTTTTTGGGTAGCTGCATTTCTTGTACGTTTTTTTATCTCCAAAAAATCTTTCGGTTCGCATACGCGGTCGTAATACCAGCCGTAAAATTCTTTTAAAATGATTGCAATCTGATTTTCATGTCCCAAAAAAACAATTCTATCATCAGCTTGCCATATTCCTTCAAGTGTTTCTGGAGTTATAGAATTAGCAAATATAGGAATTAAAAGCATGAAAAAGAAAAAAAAGTATTTTTTCATATTATTTTATCGGAAAAGGAAAAATCCTTGCTTAGAAGAAAATTATCAATAAAGAATTTAAATAGAGAAGGGTCTTGTAAAAAAAATTAAAAGGGTGTATAAATCAATTAGTTAGCAATGACTAACTAATTGATTTACGGTTCTCCCGGACAGGTTTATGCCTGTCTGATAATTTTCCGGCAGAGTTTCTGTCGGTTACAAGTCATAATTTATAAAAAGTCCCCGGCTTTTTTTCACAGGATCCTAGCTTATTCTGCTAAAGGCTTTGATCCTGTGTTTTTTTTAACACGAGATTTTATGAAATTATGATAAAATTAGATTTAAGCGGGGTGGTAAACATGAATATATTTTTAGTACTTATGATTCCATTTATTGGAACTTCTTTAGGCGCGTCAGCTGTTTTTCTAATGAAAAACTCAATCAATGAATATGTTCAGAAAATAATGCTGGGGTTTGCTTCCGGTGTTATGGTTGCTGCTTCCGTGTGGTCTCTGATTATTCCTTCAATAGAATCTTCTGAAAATATGGGACATTTTGCTTTTTTGCCGGCTGCAATTGGAATCATTCTGGGGATGGCTCTTCTGTTTATACTTGATAAGGTTGTTCCTCATCTTCATCTTAATGCAGAAAAGCCGGACGGACCGGAGTCAAGGCTAAAAAAAGCGACAATGCTTGTTCTTGCGGTTACACTTCATAATATTCCTGAGGGAATGGCGGTTGGAGCTGTAGCAGCTGGCTTTCTGAGCGGAACGGCGGATATTACTTCAGCCGGAGTTATGGCGCTTTCGGCCGGTATTGCTGTGCAGAATTTTCCAGAAGGTGCAATTATTTCTATGCCGCTTAAATCCGAAGGTTGCAGCAAGCTGCGTGCCTTTGTGTACGGTGTACTTTCTGGAGTGGTAGAGCCGGTCTTTGCATTCCTTACAATTGTGTTTTCTTCGCTCATAGAGGATTTTTTACCATATCTTCTTTCTTTTGCTGCCGGAGCAATGCTTTTTGTTGTTGTAGAAGAATTGATTCCCGAAGCCAGCGAAGGTGAACATTCTAACTATGGAACCGTTGGGTTTGGGCTTGGCTTTATTTTAATGATGATTCTGGATGTCGCGCTTGGGTAAAATAAATGATATAAATTCTCAATAAGCAGATTAATGATTGAAACCTTTTTATAAAAGTTAGATATTGCTAACAATTAAAAATCAAGGTGCAATAAGTGAAAAGGTCAGCATTGTTTTTTATTTTGTTAGGTTCTGCTATTTTTGCATGGGGTCAGAGTTTTGAAGATTCATCGTCTGAAGAAGATGTTATTGTTGTAACGGCAGGTAAAATTGAACAGTCTGTAAGTAATGCTGTAGAAAAAATCCAGGTTGTAACTTCTGAAGATATAAAGAAGAGCGGGGCAAAAACTCTTACAGAGGCTGTAAAATCTGTGCCCGGAGTAAGCATAAAAGGTGCTGCTGCTGGAAATCCTGTTGATTCTATTTCCATGCAGGGGTTTTACAGTGATTATGTAAAGATTCTGGTTGATGGAATTGCCGTTTCAGGGGACATAGGTGGAGCTACAGCGGTATTCCAGGTTCCTGTAGAAGATATTGAGCGTATTGAGATAATACAGGGTGCAAGCTCTGCTCTTTATGGTTCTGATGCCATGGGTGGAGTGATAAATATCATTACGAAAAAAGTTCAGCCTTCGGCAGATAAAATTGATTTTAAAGGTGCTTTGACAGAAGAATTTACATTAAAAAAAGATAATGATTGGAGAAACTACGCTTCTGCAAATTTTTCCTTTGGAGCAGGAAGAATATGTTCTTCTGTGTCCGGCAGTTTTGATTATACTCCTGGAAAAAAAGATTACGAATATTACGCATTTGCAGGGAAATATGTTTCCTACTATGAGACGCCATTCAAGAGAATGGGATTTGTACGTGCTTCCGTAGATTGGAAAGATTCATGGGGACGGACAGGTTTTTACACCCTTTTTTCTGATGCAGTTCAAAAAAGCAATTTTTCGGCGGTTGGTTTTGACAGTGGTTCTGTAATGGAGTATAAGACAGACCGAATTGAAGCGGGGCTCTCCGGAGAATATAAGTACAGCGAAAAGCTTTGTTTTTCTGGTTTTTCGAGTGTAAAAGGATTTCTTTTGTCTACAGATTTTGAGCATTTTACTTCGGATTCTGGAAGCGGATTTTTGTATAGAAATTCGACGGCCTCGGATTCTAATTTCATTGATTGGGAAAGTGAGCTGCGTTCCTCATGGAATCTGAATGAGTTGAATTTCTTTTTGTTCGGCTTTAATGCAAATCTCCAGACTGTTGACGGGGATTCTTTTGAAGGCCGCGAAAAACAGCTTCTTCTTTCTTCGTATGCCCAGGATACAATCACTTTTCTTTCAAAAAAAATCTGCATTGTTCCCGGAGTGCGTTTTGACTATATTCCCGAAATCTCTGGAAATGCACAGGCTTTTATGGTAACTCCGAAGTTGAGCGTAAAATATTCTCCTGTAAAGGATTCTGTAATCCGCTTTTCTTATGGAATGGGGTATAAGACTCCTACATTAAAGCAGAAATTCTGGTCATTTTATCATAATTATGCACCGGGCGAAGGAAATTTTATTCTTAACGGGAATCCTGATTTGGAGAGCGAAAAATCGCAGAGTTTTAATCTATCCTTTGAACAGAACGTGATTAATTTATTCAAGATTTCTGTTTCCGGTTATTTTAATTACATAATCGATATGATTGATAGTGAAATTATTGATAAGAACACTGTTCCGCAGACAAGGTCATATATAAATGTCGGAAAAGCAGTGACTTATGGCGGCGATTTTTGTATTTCTGCAGATTTGGATAGATTTTCATTTAAGGGATCTTACGCTTATACGGGGGCAAAATCCTATGTTGATGGCTGCTGGGAAGATCTTAGTCTGAGGGTTACACATAAAGTTTTCCTTTCTTTGGGATACATGATTCCTTTGATTGAAACGGAGATTGTTTGTTCTGCGGATTGGTCGTCAAGGCAGCTTACAAAAACCGGGGGAAATGAGTATACGCCTGATTATCTTATGATCTGCGCATCAGCTTCAAAAAAAGTGATTGATGAAAAATTGGAAATTTATTTAAGGGCGGACAATCTTCTGAATAATTTAAGTTTTATAAGAGGAACAGATGGATCTGATCAGGAATCTTATTACAATCTGCATGATGGAACGACTTTTAGTCTTGGTGCAGGAATTAAGCTCTAAAGGAAAATGAATTATGAAAGAAAAAAAATCACTTAATGGATTCATTGCAGTCCGACTTTGTACATTTTTAGTAATTCTTTGTATGGTCTTTAGTTCTTGTTCCGAGGATTCTGAGCCGAAATATGTTCCATTGTATTCACTGAACTCGATATATGGGTTTACGTTTACAACAACTTTTACCTCTTCATCGGGAAATACTCTTTCACCTGCGATCACAATATATAATTCTGACCGTCTGGACTGGAATATGTCGCTTTCAAATATGGGAAATAATAAATTTTATTATACTGCAGAACAGGATTCCTTTTTAGGGAATGTCTGGACGCTCTGCTGGTATTCAACTCTTATGGCAAAAGAAGCGGGTGACAGTTCTAAAGCTGCTATGAAGATAAAACTTGGAATAAACAGTCAGGACAGCATCAGTGTTCTTGTTATTGCTGCAGGCGCTGGTGCTGGAAGTTCTATGGCTGGAACTCCTCTTTCAATGAAAAGGATTTCTTATTCATATAACACTACGCCGGAAGTGATTTCGGAATCGAATGAGAATATCAAAGATAAGACGATTGAAATAAAAGGTGAAAAATCTGATTGGTTTGAAGAAAAAAGTTCTTTTTCTGGTTCGTATGATTTTCTGGTCGGTGAAGACGGCATTATTGCAAAGGATCATGTTGAGACTGACGGAAATAGCGAATTCTGTGTTTTTATACAGAATTCGGGAAATGGGAATGTTTCTGTAACTGTTCCCTCTATGAGTTACGGAGGCTTTGAGCTTCCTGCTTTTACTATTGATGAGGTTTCTGTTTCTGAATTTGACGGAGTTTTTTATTTGTCGAAAGGGACATTTAATGTAAGTTCTGGAAGCTATGCAATTAACGGAATTTCGCTTTCAGGGGAATACAGTAAAGGTCTGCTTTCCCTGCGTTATGTATTTGCCCCTGGAAAAATGCCTTTTCCAATTACGGTAATTTATGTCTCATCAAGGAAAAAGTGATCATATGATTTTTATAGAAAAGAAAAGAGTTATCAGCGCAGGCATTTTACATGATTACAATGCAGGAAATCTGCTTGTGATAGAAAATGCTGCTGTATGCAGCAATATAAAATAATAAGGTGATGTTAATAAAGTTCGATTCGTGTAATGAATGTGTGTTTTGTCGCTGGTTACGACAGGCTCTCACTATGCTTCTCGTTCTTATTAAATATTGCCAAAAAAAGGTGTTTTTATGAAAAAAGTGCTTATTGCTTTTTTTGCGGCTTCTTTAGCTTTATTTGGTTTCAGTGGTTGTTCAAACGACTCTGATGATAATTCAACTTTGCTTTTTGCTGCTGTTTCTTCCAGTAAGAATCAGGTTTCGTTCAGTAAGGAAAACTGCTATGGAACTTATTGGGGAACATGGACTGTTATGGGATCCGAATATCCTATGTGTGTAGAAGCAAGGGCCGCTTCTTTCCGCTGGATTGCTCAAGGGTATGGTGATACGAGTTATCCAGAAGAATATACTGTATGGCTTTCGAATGCAGACGGTTCTTTTACTGTAAAAGGGTACTCTGCAAGTTCTTCAAAAACTGCTGCAGAAAGAAAAGCTGCTGATGATCCTTCTGCCGTAGTTAATTTTACAAAAGAAAATGGAGTTGTAAAAGGTGCATTTAATGTTCCATCTATGAAAACGAATATGAATGTGACTGATGCCGTTCTTACTGCTGGTTCTGCTTACGACAATCGTTATGACGGTGCAGCCGGTGCAATTGCCAAAACTTATAAGGGAACTTGGAATGCTGTTATATCTTATGGATCTGGAATTCCTGCTAATACAACTGTAAAGGAACTTGTGATGACTCGCATTTCTGACGACAAGGTAAAAATTACAATTCCTGATTTTACAGGCGATATGAATGGGTCAAGTATGACTGTTTCTGGATTTGAACTGGAACTTGCAGTTTCTGCTGTTACAAATGGACGTGCAAAAACTTATACTGTAACACTGCCAAATAGTGCGATTGAATATACTGTAAAAAAGACAGTGGACGGAGTTGAAAAAACTTTTGCTGGTTCGGCATTCTCTTGTACAATGGGAACAACGGTTACTGTTAATACAACATATAAGTATGGCTCTATGCCATTCCCGTTCACAGTTTCCTTTACGACTGCAACAAACTGATTGTAGAATGACTTATCAATTATTCATCTTAAATCCTATGTAAGCTGTCTAAAATATCAGCACATACGTTCCGGCGGGCTTAATTAATCAGGCTTGCCGGAATCTTTTGCTTTTGTTTTATGTGCTGAGCTATCTGTTGCTTTTGTTGGCATTGTGTTCCATATTAATCGGGAGAAAAGTTTACAAAGGAAGAAGGAATATTTGTTTGTATGGTTTAATTCTGATCAAGCAGATAATCCATTGCGAATACAAAATCCAAAGTTGATCGGAGTTCTTTAGGCATTTTTTTGAAAGGTGCTGCTTTTTTTACTGCAGAAAGGGCTGCTTCGTTAAGCATGGCATGGGGACATTCTTTTTTTATTTCAAGCAACTTTAGTTCTCCGGAAGGTAAGACCGCTATATGAATCTTTACTCGTCCTTCCATGCCTTTTGCTCTTGCTGCAACTGGATATGTTTTTTTTGCTGCAATCCGGCTGAGTACGTATTCTTTGTAAGTGCTGGTAGCTTTTTCTATTGCAGCACGCTCTGCATCAGAGACACCTTCATCTGTATATTCTGAGCTTTCTTCAGAAGTTTCTTTTTCTTCAGGGATTATGCTTTCGTTTTCCTGAGGAAAAGAATTTTCCAAAGGAATGGTCTTTTCGCTTTCGATATTTCTGAGTTCCTTTTGAGGAAGTTGTTTTTGAGAAAGAGATTTTTTCTTTACAGTCACAAATGCAATTTCAGCATTCTGGTGAACGGAGGCCTTTATTTCTTTTTTCCTGTAATTGAATACAGGAAGTATTATTATAAGAATTATGGTGGCGGCTGTAATTGCAGCACTTTTCAGGTATCTTTTAGTCAGTCTGCTCATGGACTATTCCTATTCTGCTTATACCTGCATTCTGAAGTTTTGTAAGAATCTGGACGATTCGTTCAAAATTGACCGTTCGCTCGCATTCCAAAGAAACAGCCATGCCCGGCATCTTTTCTGCGTATTCGGATAAGGCTCTGTCCAGGTCAGTCATGGAAAGTGAAATGCCGTCAAATTGAATTTCGTCCTTTGAAACCGCAAGAACTTTTAGAGTGCTGTCTTCTTTTGTTGTATCTTCGCTTTTTGGCAGGTCAAGAGGTAGTGAGTTTTTCTTGAACTGTGTGGAAACCATAAAAAATATCAGCAGAATGAATATTACGTCGATCATGCTGGTGATGTTTATGGCAAGCTCTTCATCCTCTGTTTTTTTTAAAAAATTCAGCATGGGGTTATTCCTTTGAAAGTGCGTCTTCAACCATTATATTCATTCTCATTACGCGTTTTTCTATGATTCTCTTAAAAGTCCGATAGAAAAAAAGTGCAGGAATGGAAATTATCATTCCGAAGGCGGTTGTAAGCATTGCCTCCCAAATTCCGCCCGAAAGATCCTGGATATTAAGGTTAGTGCCTGCATTGTTAATTCCCTGAAAAGCACTTATAAGTCCTGTCACTGTTCCTAAAAGTCCAAGAGAAGGAGAAACTGCCGAAATGAAATTGATAAGCCACATTCCTCGATTCATTTCGTAATACATCAGTGTGCATTCTTTTTCGAGACGGTTCTTTTTGTCTTTTTCTGAAAGTTTTTCTGTTTCATTTATTTTTTTAGAAAGGCGTTCCAGATAGGAATCCCTTTTGCTATGAAAAGTTTCAGCAAAATAGATTATGCGTTCTAAGCAAATACTCAGACAGCACAAAAACAAAAGTGCAAGTACCCAGTTAATAGGTCCACCAAGGTTAATAAGTTCTATAAGTTTCATATTGCCTCTTTTTTTTACTTTCTTTTATTGTAAGAATTGCATGTTTAATTGCAAGTGCTGGATGATGAAAAATCATTCTTGGTCCACTGAATCGCATTACAGTTCTTATTTTTTCTCTCATTTCAGGTTTATAGCAATGAATTTTACAGAATGAACAGAATGTTTTTGTTTCTATGTAAGCGCAGTTTTCAATTCGTTTGTAGACGTATTCTGCCAGCTGCCTGCATTCGGGACATAAAGTTTCCGGCTTCTTGGAGGCTTCTGTTCTGTGATTATTCTGGCAGAAAAGTTGAATCATAAGCATAACTGTTTCATATTCTTTATAGCGTTTTTGTTTTATTTCTGGCAGTCCGTTATTTTTATTCATTTGCAGCCCTTTGTTTTTTTTCGGCACAATTATTTTTCAGGGATTTTGCATCCGAGTTTGAAATCGTACGTATCTTTGTAAAAAAATAAACGTATTTGAATATAAGCGCAATGATTACAAATGCACGGCCGATTCTTGTTCCAAGGCAATCGTTATGACTCATTCCTATGAATGCGAATATCAGCATTATGGATGCTGGTATCAGACAGCACAATTTTGTCTTTAGGGTCATTGCCCTGGAAGTGACGAAATTTTCAAGATGTTTTTTATATATGCTCGTATTTTTGAACCATTTATCAAGGCGGTCAGAGCCCTTTGCAAAGCAGAATGCTGAAAGCAGCAGAAACGGTGTAGTCGGAAGTACAGGAAGGGGAATCCCGGTTATTCCTAACCCAAGAGAAATAAAACCGCATGTAATCCATAGAGGTTTCAGAATTTTCATATTTTTTCTCCATATATTTTTTATCGTTGTTTTTTATTTTTTTTCTTTTAATTCAAAAATAATGTCTGCGTGTTCAAAAGTTGATTCGCGATGACTTACTATTACAACAGTTTTGTCATTGCTTTCTCTTTTTACGGCATCCATGATTAGTTTTTCGTTGAGGGAGTCTAGATTGCTTGTCGGTTCGTCCAATAGAAGAAAGTCTCCGGAGTGCAGGAACGAACGTGCAAGTCCAAGTCGCTGGCGCTCACCACCACTGAAATTATCTCCTAATTCCGATACTTCTGTATTATATTTGTCCGGTAAAGTCTGAATAAAATCATGAATATGTGCTTTTATACAGGCTTCTTCAATTTCCTTATCTGTTGCATTCAAATTTGCAATCTTTATGTTGTTTTTTATAGTGTCATGAAAAAGTATTGTTTCCTGCGAAATATAACTTTCTGTTCTCTTTAATGACATTGAATTTATTTTGTTTATGTCAGTTCCGGAAATTTTTACGCGACCGGAAGAAGCGTCATAAAATCTCATGAGAAGCTTAAGGATTGTCGATTTCCCGGAGCCGCTCTTTCCTTTGATTCCGATAATTTTGTTTTTTGGAAAGTTAATGCTCAGATTTTTTATAACTTCTGTTCCTTGTTTATAGGAAAAGCTTACTTTGTCAAGTTCGGAACCATTGAACTCTATGTCAGTTCCGTTTATTATTTCATTTACAGATGGTTTTTCTTCTAAAAGTGAAAGAAGTCTTTTCCCGGCTGCTATCGTTGAGCTAAGGCCGCTAGAAAGGTTTGCAAGTGCAATTACGGGAGCAAACGAACAGAATTGAAGTATTACGGCTGTAATTGCAGCTTCTGAGCTTATCAATCCCTTGTTTTTTAAGCTAAAGGCAACAAATACCATTAAGAGACTTCCTGAAGTTATAAATAGTCCTGTAACAGCCCCGGTTTTTCCTTCATTTTCTGCCATCTTTTTTTGAAGTGAAGAAAGTATCCTGCTGTTTTTTTGAATTTCATTCAGTTTTTTTAGACCGTTTCCAAATAAAATTGTCTGTTCGATTCCTCGTATGCAGTCGAGTATAAGAGCATTTATTTCTGAAAAAGATTTCCTGAACTTTTTTGCATCTTCCGCCGCCTTTTTTCCTGTTATTAGAGGAATAAGGATTCCGACAGAAATATATGAAATCAAAGCGCAGGCACTTAGAATAATGCTGTGATGAGCTAAAAATATGCAGCAAGCTGTTTCTACTGTAAGTGTTATGCATACAGGACTTATTGTATGGGCATAGAATACTTCCAGAAGTTCTATGTCGTTAGTTATAAGAGAAATCAAATCTCCTTTTTGTTTACATTCAAGTTTTGCAGGTCCCAGCTGTCGTAGTTTTTTGAATACAATGCCGCGGATTCTTGCAAGAACTGTAAATGCTATAAAATGATTGCAGTATTGTTCTCCATAATGAAGAATTCCTCTAAAAACGCCTGCTGCAAAAAGCATGAAAAGAGGAAGCGGTTTGTAAAGCATTATTGAAGCCATTACAGGAATGCTTATAGCACAAAGATGTCCTGCCGTGCCAAGAATTACGGCTACAAACATGACAGGAAGCAGAGGGAGTACCATTTTTGAAAGTTTTATCAATGTTTTCATATTTATATCATCCTGCAGCTTCTATCTGAAAATTCATAAACAGAATCAGCATAACAGCAGTTTTCCATTCTGTGAGAAATCATGATAATTGTCTTTTTTCCTTTAAGTTGATGTAGAAACTTCATTATTGCTGTTTCGCTTTCTACGTCGATATTGGAAGTGGCCTCGTCAAAAATTATTATTTCAGGATTATGAAGAATTGCCCTGGCTATCGAAAGCCTTTGTTTCTGCCCGCCGCTTAAATTTGAGGCATTTTCAAGAATTTCTGTTTCAAGACCATTTTTTTCCTTTAAAAAATCTGTAAGCTGAAGTTGTTCCAATATGCTGTTCATTTCTTTTTCGGTTGTATCAGGATTTCCTTCTTTTAGAGTATCTTTTACTGTGCCCTTAAAAATCCAATCGCGGTGGGAAATATAACAGACTGATTTATAAATAGAATCTGAGCATATGTCCTTCATTTCTATTCCTGCGATTTTTACGTTTCCCTGATAATTTCTGTTTATTCCAGCTAAAATTTTTGCCATTGTGGATTTTCCAGATCCGCTTTCTCCGAAAAATGCTGTAAAACTTCCGTGCTGAATTGTAAAATTAAGATCATTAAGGATTCTTCTATTTTTATAGGAAAAACTCATGTTTGTTACTGTGTATAAGTTTTTTTTGAAATCGGTGTTATTTAGCTCTGCTTTTGAGATTTCTATATTTCCATATTGAGTTTCCTTGGCGTCCAAAAAAGTAAAGATTTTTTTGCTTGCAGCAGAGCCGTTCATTGCAACGTGAAAAAAACTTCCAAGCTGTCTTAACGGAACAAAAAAATCTGCACATATAAGTATTGAGGCAAAGCACAGCCAAAGCGTAATTTCGCCGTTCCGGAATCCGTTTATAGCAGCGGCAATTCCTAAGCCAGCACCTCCGTAAGCAATCATATCCATTATAATGATTGAATTAAGCTGCATTGAAAGGACTTTCATTGTCACTTTTCTGAAAAGTTCAGCATCATTTTTCATTTGAATCTGTTTGAATTCGTCTGCCTGATATATCTGAAGGGTAGTAAGGCCCTGTAAGTTTTCAAGAAAATTGTCTGCAAGGTTTGCATATTGATCCCAGTATTTAGAAAGCCGTTTTTTTGCAATTTTCTGTACTGCGACAATGGAAAGCGGAATGAGCGGCACGCACACAAGAAGTATAAGCGCCATTTTTACGCTGATAAGGAAAAGAATTGCAAATGTAGAAATTGCCGCAATCATGCTGAAATATAACTGTGGAAAATATGCTCCAAACATGGTTTCAAGCTGTTCTACACCCTCTGCTGTAATCTGAACGAGCTTAGCAGTTTCTGTTTTTTCCTGATATGCTGTTCCAAGAGAGAGAAGTTTTTTATAGATCTTTGACCTTAACGTTTCTTTTACTTTTTTTGAAGCTAGAAAGGCATTTTTTGCTCTATACCGTGCACTTAGAACCGATAATATTGCGGAAAATGCACATATAGGAATTATATACTTATATTGGGAGGAAGTGCATTTTTCGCAAGTAAGCCATGCTGCAGAAAAAATAAGAATCGTATTTGTAGCCAGCGAAAGGCATTTGCACAGTACACAGTAAACAATATATTTTTTTGATTCTGGAACTAATGCAAGCAGCCTCCTGTTAATCATCATTTTTTACCTCAAAACAGGCTTAGGATATATGGCAAAAAAAATAAAATCAATTTTTATAAATGTTATTGAGAATTATTTTCAATTTTATAAAAAAATATAGTTAGATGGCCCTAACTATTGAAAAATTCATAGAAAAGTTATACTCTTTATATAGTTAGATATTGCTAACTATATAAAGAGTAAAGTTATGAGTTTTGACCAGTTAATGATTCATTATACAGCACCTTCTTTTTGCGGAATAAAACCGGCAAATCTTTTTTCTGTTCCGTCCACGCAGTTTACTGATAAGAGTTACAGGGCGTGGAAAAAGATTTTCAGAGTACAGGGATTGAATTGTGTTTTTAAAAAATTGCAGAACAGAAGGGTTTTGGTTCTTGTCTATAATAAATCATGGGTTTCAGAAATTGTTTCGGATCAAGGTGTAAGGAACTATCTGACCTTAAAAGGGTACCGTCTGCAAAAAAACGGCAGTTTTATCCCTCTGCTTTTGGAACGCCTATGCCATTCTCCTTGTTTTCCACATGAAATAGGGGTTGTTCTTGGATACCCGCTGGAGGATGTGATTTTGTTTGAACGTTTTTCCGGAAAGCAGTGTAAGTATTGCGGCATATGGAAATGTTATTCAGATGTGGAAAAAGCCCGGTGCTATGAAGATAAATTAAGGCATTGTAGTTATCTCTGCAGTAAATGGTACGATTTGGGATACTCCGTTGATCAGATTGTAGAGAATTATAGAAAAATTTCTCAGGTGGCATAGGTCATTATGAGAAAAAGTGAGGTTTTATGAAAGTTGCAGTTATTTATGCAAGTACAACAGGAAATACAGAGGCAATGGCAAATGCTGTAAGCGAATCTGTGAAGGCTTCTGGAGCAGAAGTTTTTTTTGGAACTGCTGATAAAGCTGATTCAGCCGTGGTCAGTTCGTGTGATGTAATTCTTTTGGGAAGTCCTGCTATGGGAGCTGAAGTTCTTGAAGACTCAATGGAGGATTTTTATTCAAAAATCGAATCTTCTCTTGGCGGAAAGAAAGTTGGAATTTTTGGTTCTTATGATTGGGGCGACGGTCAGTGGCTTCGTGATTGGGAAACCAGAATAAAGTCGGCTGGCGCGGTTCTCCCTGCCGAACCTCTTATGATAAATCTTACACCGGATGCAGAAGGTCTTGAAAAATGTAAAGACTGGGCTGTACAGGTAATTAAATAGGTTCCTGTAAAATATGAAGTTTTAAACTTATATTTTATTATTATATGGAATAGGACTGTCTGATAAGCCTATTATTCAATGGTAAACGTTAATTCTGCTTACTTGCTTTTGCTTATCTGCGTTAGATTGGAACTGTGTCTCCTTCAAATCAACCAGTTCTTTTACAATGGTCTAAGTTTATCAGTCAGTCCTGTCTTTTTTTTATAATTTATATGGATTTATTATGAAAAAATCTTCTATTTCTAGAATTCTTTCTTTTGCAGGCGTTTATAAAGCTTTAACTTATACAGGGCTTTTTCTTTCTGCTGTTGCTATGATTTGCGGTATGGTTCCGTATATCTGTATCTGGCTTGTAATGCGAAGTCTGATTTCTGTTGCTCCAAATTTTTCAGAAGCCGGACAAATTTCATTTTATGGATGGATTGCTTTTAGTTTTGCTGTCGGAGGAATATTGATCTACTTTTGTGCACTCATGTGTACTCATCTTGCAGCGTTCAAGACGGCATCAAATATAAGAAAAAAATGCATGGAACATTTGATGCATGTTCCTCTTGGATTTTTTGATAACAATGGTTCCGGACTTTTGCGTAATCGTTTGGACGGGGCTGCAAGTGAAACGGAAACGCTTCTTGCACATAATCTTGCTGACATTTCGGGCACTGTAGCAATGTTTATTTCAATGCTTGTGCTTATGTTTATATTTGACTGGCGCATGGGAGCAAGCTGTATGCTTTCTGCGGTGATTTCAATTCTTACGCTCTTTGTTATGATGGGCGGGAAAAATGCAAAGCTGCTTGCTGAATATCAGGGTGCTCTTGATGTTATGGCAAAAGCTGGGACTGAATATGTGCGCGGAATTCCTGTTGTAAAAGTTTTCCAGCAGACAGTCTATTCTTTTAAGGCATTTAAAAATTCAATAGAAGATTACAGTCGAAAAGCAAGCCTTTATACAGACGGCGTATGCAGGCTTCCGCAGTCAATTAATCTTACTGTTACGGAAGGTGCATTCGTGTTTCTTGTTCCGGCTGTTCTTTTTCTTGCTCCTAGGGCATATTCTTCTGGAAGTTTTGCAAAGTTCCTGACAGACTTTGCTTTTTATGCTGTTTTTTCTGCTGTTATTTCTACTGCTCTTGCTAGAATTATGTTCGCATCAAGTGGAAGTCTTATTGCAAATACAGCTCTTAAGCGTATCGAATACATCATGAATGCCCCTGTTTTAGAAGAAAGTAAGTCTCCGAAACAGCCTCTCGATAACAGTGTGGAATTTAAAAACGTGACATTTACTTATGAAGGTTCAAGCATTCCTGCTCTTTCTGATATCGCTTTCCGAGTTGAAGCTGGAACAACTGTTGCTCTTGTAGGTCCTAGTGGTGGCGGAAAATCTACGGCTGCAAGTCTGATTCCACGGTTCTGGGATGCTGGTTCTGGTGAAGTTCTTGTGGGTGGAATAAACGTAAAGGATATTTCTTCTGAGGTACTTATGAATCACATTGCTTTTGTTTTTCAGAACAACAGGCTTTTTAAAACCAGTATCTTAGAAAATGTACGTGCTGCCCGCCTAGAAGCAGGACGAGAAGATGTTCTTCGCGCTCTGGAAGCCGCTCAATGCAGTGATATTATTCATAAGCTTCCTGATGGAATAGATACAGTGATCGGTTCAGAAGGAACTTATCTTTCTGGCGGAGAACAGCAGAGGATTGCTCTTGCCCGTGCAATATTAAAAGATTCTCCGATTATTGTTCTGGATGAGGCAACGGCTTTTGCGGATCCTGAAAATGAAGTTCTGATACAAAAAGCTTTAGAGACTCTTACAAAGAAAAAGACTGTTATTATGATAGCGCATCGGCTTTCTACTGTAGTTGGCGCAGATAAAATCATTGTGTTGGATGGCGGAAGAATTGTAGAAAGCGGAACTCATGATCAGTTAAAAACGGCAGGCGGGTTATATGAGCAGATGTGGACAGATTACAACAAGTCTGCTGACTGGAAAATCAAGAAAGTGGAGGGCTGAAATGATTTTTAATGAGAAGTTCAAGCGTAAATATGCACTCTCTGACGCAGGTGTTTTAAATGTGAAAAAAGGAATGTTCTGGACTGTTATCGTTAACCTTGTGGTTATGTGCGGAATGGGGATTCTTTATCTTCTTATGCAGAATTATATGGAAATTCTTACAGGATCATCGACATTTCCAAAAATGTTATATTTCCTTATTTCTGTGATCTTGTTTATTCTTTTATCAGTTGCAACACATCTTCAGCAGTATCGCTGTACTTATGGGCTAGTTTACGGAGAAGTAAAAGATATGCGCCTTGGTCTTGCTGAACGGCTGCGAAAACTTCCTCTTGGGTTTTTCGGAAAACGAGACATTGCGGATCTTACAGAAACTCTTCTTGGGGATGTAAACCGTATGGAACATGTGTGGTCTCATGTACTTGGCTATCTTTACGGTGCATATATTTCCACTGTCATTATAGCTGTTATACTTGCACTTTATGACTGGAGGCTCTGTATTGCCTGTCTTTGGGGAGTCCCTGTTGCATTTGCCCTTCTTTTTGGAATTAAAAAAATGGCAAATAAGAACGCTGAAATAACAAAAAAGGCTGCTCTAAAATCCAGTGATTCTATACAGGAAGTAATAGAAAATATCCGTGAAATTCATGCGACTAATAATGAAAAGTTTTATTTGAGAGAAGTGTATAAAAAAATCGATGCGCATGAAAAATCTATGATTCGCGGTGAATTTGCTACAGGAATTTTTGTTAATGCTGCAAGCGTTATTATGCGTCTTGGTGTTGCGACAACAATATTGATAGGTACGCATCTGATTCTTTCGGGCAATATTTCATTTATGACACTTTTTATGTTCCTTCTTGTTATTACCCGTATTTATGCTCCTTTTGATCAGAGCCTTGCATTGATTGCAGAAGTTTTTCTTTCTGAAGTTTCCGCTGACCGGCTTATGAAAATTTATGAAACGAAAACAGCTTCTGGTGGAACAGAATTCAATACTAGAGGTCACGATATTGTCTTTGAAAATGTTTCTTTTGCCTATGACAACAATCCTGTTCTAAAAGATGTGAGTTTTACAGCAAAGGAGGGGCAGGTTACAGCTCTTGTAGGACCGTCAGGAAGCGGAAAAAGTACCTGCGCTAAGCTTGCAGCTCGTCTGTGGGATTATACTGGCGGCTCAATAAAAGTTGGCGGAGTGGATATTGCGGATGTTGAACCAGAAATTCTTCTTACTGATTATTCCATAGTTTTCCAGGATGTTGTTTTGTTTGATGATACAGTAATGGAAAATATTCGGCTTGGAAAGCATGGTGCAAGTGATGAAGAAGTCCTAAAAGCTGCAAAAGAAGCTAATTGTGATGAATTCGTGCAGAAATTTCCACAAGGTTATAAGACAATGATTGGGGAAAATGGAACAAAGCTATCTGGTGGTGAACGACAGCGTATTTCTATTGCACGGGCACTTTTAAAAAATGCTCCGATCGTTTTTTTGGACGAAGCAACAGCTTCACTTGATGTTGAAAATGAAACAAAGGTTCAGGGGGCTCTGTCTCGTCTTTTGGAAAACAAAACAGTAATTGTAATTGCTCACAGGATGAGAACTGTAATGACAGCTGATAAAATTGTTGTGCTTAAAGATGGAAAAGTTTATGAGCAGGGCAGTCCGAAGGAACTTTTAAGCAATGCTAATTCATTATTCAGCAGAATGGTAAAACTTCAGACTCGGGGAGAGGATTGGAAACTGCAAAAATGATTTTTGAGTTTTTTGCAGATTAAATTTGAATACATAGAATAAAGAATTATAGGAGATAAAAAATGTTAAACAAAGTTGCAATCAGCAATGTAATCGGTCGTGAAATTATTGATTCACGGGGAAATCCTACTGTTGAAGTAGATGTTATTCTTGAAAACGGAGTTCTTGGCCGCGCAGCAGTCCCAAGCGGAGCAAGTACAGGTGAAAACGAAGCTCTTGAACTTCGGGACGGGGATAAAGCTCGTTACGGCGGAAAAGGCGTTCTTAAAGCCGTAGACAATGTAAATAAAATTATTGCTCCAGCCCTTAAAGGTGAAAACGTTTTTGAACAGCGCGCAATCGACCTTAAGATGCTGGCTTTGGACGGAACTCCAACAAAATCAAAGCTTGGTGCAAATGCAATTCTTGGTGTTTCTCTGGCTACTGCTCAGGCTGCAGCAAAGGCTTTGAATGTTCCTCTTTACCGTTACATCGGCGGAGCAAACGCACATGTTCTTCCTGTTCCAATGATGAATATTATCAACGGCGGTGCTCACTCTGATGCTCCTATTGCTTTCCAGGAATTTATGATTCGTCCGGTTGGGGCAAAATCAGAAAAAGAAGCTATCCGCATGGGAGCAGAAGTTTTCCATGCCCTTGCAAAATTGCTTAAGGGCCGCGGCCTTTCAACAGCTGTAGGTGACGAAGGCGGATTTGCGCCAAAATTCGACGGAATTAACGACGCTTTGGATTCTATCGTTCAGGCAATTAAGGATGCTGGCTACAAACCTGGCGAAGACGTAAAGATTGCAATGGACTGCGCTGCTTCTGAATTTTCTGTAGAAAAGAACGGAAAGTTCTACTACAACTACAAGCAGCTTTCAAACGGAACTCCAAAGGATCCAAACGGAAAAGAACTTTCTGACGATGAACAGATTGCTTACCTTGAAGAACTCATTACAAAGTATCCGATTGATTCAATTGAAGACGGGCTTGATGAAAACGACTGGGAAGGCTGGAAAAAACTTACTGCAAGAATCGGCGACCGCTGTCAGCTTGTAGGCGACGATCTTTTCGTTACAAACGTTAAGTTCCTTGAAAAAGGAATCAAGCTTGGTGCCGGAAATGCAATTCTTATTAAGGTAAATCAGATTGGTTCCCTTACAGAAACTCTCGAAGCAATTGAAATGGCACACCGCCACGGTTACACAACTGTAACAAGCCACCGCTCAGGCGAAACAGAAGACACAACAATTGCAGATATCGCAGTTGCAACAAATTCCGGTCAGATAAAGACTGGTTCTATGAGCCGCACAGACCGTATGGCTAAGTACAACCAGCTCATCCGCATTGAAGAAGAACTGGGCGATACAGCTGTTTACGGTTATAAAAAACTTAAGTAGAGAATTTTCATAATGATTTGATTGCGACCTGTTTTAGGGCGGCTTAGCAGGTTGCAGTCAAATCTTTTAGAAATAAAAATTTCAGGTCTATCAACAGCATGAAAATCAAAAAATTTTTCAGACTGTTTTTCAGTTCTTCCTGTTATTTGTGTATGAATATAGAAGTGTAAAGTTCATGCATTTTATCCTGAAAAAAGAATATTAATTGTTAGTAATAGCTCATATTAGGGAAGAGAAAAATGAATCTAAATCTAGGGGATGTACAGAAGACATCTTTAATTCCGGTTGCTATTAAAGCAAATGAAACTTTGCGAAAAAAGCCTCGCGTTCGAGATGAAGTTGCAGTGGAAATAATAAAGGAACTTGGAATTAATACAGAGCAATATGATAAGTTTATGAGCCATGAAGGAGTAATTGCCCGGACTGTCATGCTAGATAGAATGGTTCAATTGTTTATCGAAAAAAATCCATCTTGTGTAATCGTAAATATGGGGGCTGGTTTTGATAATCGATTCAGCCGGGTTGATAATGGTAAAATTTTTTGGTTCGATCTTGATCTACCGGATTCCATTGAACTAAGAAAAAAGGTTTTCCCCGAGCGCAAAAGGGTAGAAATGATTTCTGGAAGTGTTCTTGAATCTACCTGGTGTCCATTAGTTCTGAAAGAAATAAAAAAGAGGGATGCACAGGTTCTTTTTCTTGCTGAAGGTCTTTTCATGTATCTTACCATAAAGGAAATTGCTCAACTTCTTTCCATATTAAAACAAAATTTTAAATGTGGGACTTTGATAGCGGAGCAGAATAATCCGCTTATGGTCGAAAAACAGAATCTTCATGATACCGTAAAAAATACGAAGGCAGTTTTTAAAAGCGGAACTTGGAGCGGAAAAGAAATCGCAGATCTTTGTGAAGGAATAAATTTTGTAGAAGAGCACAGTTTTAACGAGGAAATGAAAAAATATTCATTTTTATGCAGGCTTTTTGCAGTCCTATTACCAAAAATGAATGACCGGTGGGCAACATTTCAGTGGTAGCATCTTAATTCTATTACATTGCATCAGTAGTTTTGCTTTCCGGGTTTTAATTTCATATTTTTTTTTTTGATCAGGAGATTATATAATGAAGCATTCAGAAATCTTGGTTTTGCTTGGTGCTTTCGGTTATGCAGTATGTCTTATCGCTGATTTTATTCTTGAATTTGTGAATGGCATACGTATTGATATTAACACATTTACAAATTTTCAAGCTTTTTTAAACGTTACAGAAGATGTTACGGCGGTCAGATTTGCTGTTTCAGGATTGCTCGGATTTTGTTCAATGATTTTGATTGCCCTTGGAATGATTGGACTATACGAAATGTCAAAGCCTGGAGCTCCTTTGCTTTCGGAATTTGTTCTTGCAGGAGGAATTGGTTCTGCTGTTTTAGGCGCGGGTTTTCATCTTTTATGTACTCTTCAGCCGTGGTTCTTTATAACTCTTGGTCGTTCAGAAGATTCATTTTATGTTTTACAACATTTTATCTCTGCACATAAAATTATTTTTATTTTAAATCCGATTTTTTATACTCTTATGAGTATTCCTCTTTTTATAATTTTGATCTCCAGAAAGACTTCTCTTCCGCGCTGGTCTTGCGTTTTCAATTTACTATTTCTTTTCTTTGTTTTGAATGCATTACATGTGCCAGGTGCTACCAGTTTTGCAGGTCTGGGGATGTGCAGTGGAATTCTTATTTTTTCAATTGCAGTGAGGAAAAGTAGAACAAACAATAGGGTATAGCATACCGTAACTTATTGAACAAAAATGCACGTCGGAAGGTTTTTATGCTGAATTATTTCAGATTTGTTTGATTAATAATTAAATAAATCCTTTGCTTTATTCTTAATTTGCTCTATACCTTCCAAAATTGCATTCTTTTTCTTTGGGGTAAAAAATCTTACTTTTGGCTCTATTTCCATAAGCATAGGTAAAAAAGTCTTTAGTTTTTCAACATCAAGAGATTCTGGATTAAAGGTTGCAAGGATCCCGCTTGTTTTTTCTATATAATCTATTTTTGCAGAAGGACAAATTATGTGAACAACTTCTATTGCAGAGTTTCTTATGTCTTCATCGCGTAAAATATGATCGCGAAACCTTAATTTACCTGGAAAATAACGGTATTCCATTCCTTATGCTCCTGATTTTATTTTAAAAGAGGTTTTGTTGCCCTTACGCTGAATGCTATGGTAGAAGCATTGTGCAGTATGGCTGCAACTGCCGGGGAAATTATCCCGAAAAGTCCAAGAAACATTAAGCTTGTGTTTACTGCAAAAATACTAATATTATTTTTGTCAATTTTATTCATAAGTTCTGTTCCTAATATGCGTACTTTGTACAGGCCTTCAAGACCGTCTTCGCAAGAAAGTACTATGTCTGCCGTTTCGCCTGTAATATCAGCGCATTTTCCCATTGCGATTCCCGTATCGGCACAAGCAAGTGCAGGCGCATCGTTAATTCCGTCACCTATCATAATAACTTTATGTCCGGCTTTTTTTTGTTTCTCTATGTAATTAACCTTGTCTTCCGGCAGTGCACGAGAAAAGTATTTATCAATTTTGGTAATTTTTGCTGCATTTTTTGCAGCACCTTCGTCATCTCCGGTAATCATAACGCAGTTCTTTATTCCTGTTTGATGAAGAGCCTTGATTACGTTTTTTGCATTTTCCCTTACTGGATCATTTATTGCAAAAACAGCAATCAGTTCTTTTTTTTCTGCAAGATATAGAAGTGATTCACCGTTTTCTATTGCATTCTTCTGAATTTCCTCCAGTTCTTCTGGTGCGGAACATTTTTCATCATCAAGAATAAAGTGACGGCTTCCGATCAAAAGTCTTTTTCCGTTTAATTTGCTTGCAATTCCGTGCGCTACAATGTATTCAACTTTTGCATGCTCTTCTGGATGAAGTATTCCCTTTTCTTCTGCGGCTTTTACTATGGCACTTGCAATCGGGTGTGCAAAATGTTCTTCAAGGCAGGCTGCAATAGCAATAAGTTCATCCTCAGATTTTTCTTTGAATGAATATATTTTTGACAATCGGGGAAGCGCGTAGGTTAGTGTACCAGTTTTATCAAAGACAACGGTATCTGCTTTAGAAGCATCTTCCAGGAATTTTCCGCCTTTTACAATTATTCCATTTTCGGCAGCTTCTTTCATGGCACTAAGTACAGCAATTGGTGCTGCAAGTTTCATGGCACATGAATAGTCTACCATAAGCGTTGCCATTACTTTACTAGGGCTTCGTGTTGCAAAAAAAGTTATAAGAGAAAGTAGAAAATTGTATTTTACAAGATGATTTGCAAGATCTTCCGAGCGAACCTGGGAAGAAACTTTCAGACTCTGAGAATTGTCTATCATTGAAAGAATGTTCTGAACCTTTGTCTGGCTTCCGACTGCACGGACTTCTATAAATATTTCACCTTCCTGAACGATCGTACCTGCAAAAACAGAACTTTCGCTCCGTTTTTCTACTGCAAGCGGTTCTCCTGTAATTGTAGACTGATTTACAAGTGCTTCTCCTGTTAATACAGTTCCATCAGCAGGTATTATATCCCCTGTTCTCACGGCAACGATGTCTCCTTTTTTTACAAGGTGGAGCGGAACAGTTTTTTCAATGGTTCTTCCGGCTTCATCTTTAGTGATGAGTTGAACCTGATCGTTTTGGCTTAGAAGTCTGTCCGCAAGATCATCGTAGGATTTCTTTTTTGTGAATTCTTCAATTGCTTCACCAATGTTCAAAAGAAAATTGATGTTTCCGGCGGTTCTAAAATCCCTGGTAATTAATGCCATTGAAATTGCCGCAGCATCAAGCACTTCAGAATGAAATATTTCACCCTGAGCTGCATGAAAAACACCAATTAGGATACGTGGAGACAGCGAGATTGTTCTCAGTATAATTCTTAATGGCAATGGCAGGAACAGCTTTATGTAGTGTTCTGCTGTCATAAGGATAAGATTAAAAAGAAGGCTTTCCTGTTCTTTTGGTTCTTCAACAGATTCAAGCATTTCCTGGTTTTCAAGATATTTTTCTGAAAGTGCCATGAAATACGATCGAATATGCTTTTCGGAAAGCTTTTTTTGATCATAGAAAATAAGGAAGGAACCTGTAGTGTAATTTACATTTACGCTGAGCATTCCATCCTGAACAGAAAGCAAACTGACTGCCAGCGCGGCTTGCCTTTTAGAAATTTCGTTCTTATTGTAGCGTATGCGGATTCGTCCTGGCAGAGAATGTTTTACAGAAAAATTCATTTTTTCCTTCTGTTTTATGCTTTTACGTTGCTTTCTGCTTTTATATCTTCTGCATCTTCTTTGATGGTTTCGAAGTATTCTTTTGCATCATCCTTAAGCTGAAGTCCTCCTGATACTATTTTTGAAGCACATTTTTTGAATGTATCAGTTCTAATGAATGCTGCTGCAACTAATCCCGCTGCAACGCCCCATAAAAAGTTTCGGCTAGAGTCAGTCATGTTTTTCTCCTTTTGTTAGCTATAGCTAATAAATATAGGTTAGCACTAACTAATTTTATTGTCAATTAAAATCATAGCAGAATGCACGGGAAAACTATTATAAAGTGCATTTTATAAAGAGGATAAGATTTTCAAAAAAATAGTGATAGAGAAAGGTCCTAATGGAAAAAATTGTTGTATTGCCTTGTAAGAGGCAAATTGTATGATTTCATCGGAAATGATCGTTGCTGAGACTTGTTTTAGTCTGCCGAAACTCGTCTATACGCTGTACATTATATGAGGGCGGTTTTTACCGATAAAGAAATTTTTTAATCCTCAAATATTAGATAGTTTAGAAAAAATATTGACAATTTATTGTTAAAAAGTTAGCTTATGCTAACAAGTTTAAAAAGAGAGGTATTTTTATGGGTGAAAAATATAATGAAATAATTCTTGCGTTCAAAAACAGGGGCTGCCGTATTACAGAACAGCGTAAAAATCTTCTTTCTATAATTCTACGAAATCCCGGATGTTCTTGTAAGGAATTGTATTATATTGCAAGGAAGGAAGATGGGGAAATCGGAAGGGCAACGGTATATAGGATTGTAAGGTCTCTTGTTGATTTGGGCTATGTAGAGAGAAAAAATGTTGTCATAAATTAGTTTTTCAGAGGTATTAAAAAATATAGAGGTAAAAAAATGAAAAAGGTTTTGGTCTGCCGGGAAAAAGATCCGCGGGAAACCCGTGTTGCTCTTATTCCGGATGATGTAAAAAAACTGTCAGCAATGGGATTTGAATTTCTTGTTGTAAGTGGTGCAGGGCTGAAAAGTGGTTTTTCAGATGATTCTTATGCAGCCTGCGGTGCAAAAATCATCTCTAAGGAAGAAGATGGTTATGATTCAAGCGAGATTATAGTTCGTGTTATGAAGCCTGAAAGTATCAAGGGTATTAAGGCGGGGACTCTGCATCTCAGCTATATGGATCCTTTCAATGAAAAACAGCTTCTTAATGATTTTGCTTCCAATGGAATTCAGGCTGTCTCATTGGAAATGATTCCGCGTTCAACTCTGGCGCAGAAGATGGATGTTCAATCAAGCCAGACTTCTTTGGCGGGGTATGTTGCAGTTCTTAATGCGGCTGCAAAGCTTCCTAAAATACTTCCAATGATGGTTACTCCTGCTGGTACAATAAATCCTGCCCGCGTATTCGTTATCGGTGTTGGGGTTGCCGGTCTTCAGGCGATTGCTACGGCCAAACGTTTGGGAGCCCGTGTTGATGCTTTTGATACACGTCCGGTTGTTGAAGAACAGGTAAAATCTCTTGGAGCAAGTTTTATTAAGATTGATCTTGGAGAAATGGGGCAGACAGCTCAGGGATATGCAAAAGAACTTACGCCAGAACAGGTCGAAAAGCAGAAAGAAGCTCAGGCTAAAGTTTGTGAACGCTCAAATATTGTAATTACAACCGCAAAGGTTTTCGGAAGAAAAGCTCCTCGCCTTATAGAAAAGGCTGTTCTTGATCGTATGATGCCTGGTTCTATCGTTGTTGATATGGCAGTTTCTACAGGCGGAAATGTAGAAGGTTCAAAACTGTTTGAAAATGTTGTTACTGAAAAAGGAGTAACAATTATGAGTGGCGACCTTCTTGAACGTCAGGTCCCTTACGATGCGTCAAAGATGTTCAGCGGGAATATCACGGCTTTCCTTACCCATGCAGGTTTCTACAACAAGGAAGCAAAAGAATTCTCCGTAAATTTGGAAGATGAAATCATGAAAGGCTGCCTTCTTACTCAGGGAGGAAAAATCATTCATGAAAGGTTTAAGGCTTAGGAGATAATTATGGACATAATGCTTATTTTTGTATTTGTAATTGCTTCGTATCTTGGTACCGAACTTATTTCAAAGGTTCCGTCTCAGCTTCATACTCCTCTTATGTCTGGTACCAATGCTATTTCTGGAATTACCGTTGTAGGTGCAGTTTCAATAACAGCGCTTGCAGTTTCTACGGGTGGTTATTTAGGTCAGATACTTGGTTTTCTAGCAATCTTTTTTGCAACAATCAATGTAGTTGGCGGATACCTGGTTACAGATCGTATGCTCGGTATGTTCAAAAAAAAGAATTAACTTATGAGTTCATAATTAAGGAAAAAAAATGTCTGATTTAATTATTAAAATTTTCTATATGATTTCCTGTATTTTCTTTATAAGAGGAATTAAACTTCTTGGAAAGACAGATACTGCACGCAAGGGAAATCTTTATTCATCCATAGGTATGCTGATAGCGATTGTAACGGTTTTGTGCCAGAACGAAGTTTTGGGTTCATGGAATGCAGAAAATTTGATTTGCAATGGTTACTTATGGATCTCTGCGGCAATTATTTTAGGTTCTGTTATTGGTGCCGTATGGTCAAAAAAAGTGGAAATGACAGGAATGCCTCAGCTTGTGGCTCTTTTTAACGGATTCGGGGGGCTTTCATCTCTTTTGGTTGCAATGACTCAGTATTTTGTTACAGAAAAGGGTGATGTGTTTACTTCTGTTTCTCTTGGGCTTACCATTGCCATTGGTGCAGTTGCATTTACAGGTTCTGTTGTTGCATGGGGTAAACTCAGCGGCAAGGCATTTAAGAAAAATGTCTCTATTCCAGCAAAAAACGTGATTAATGCAGTTCTTTTTTTTATAGGCCTTGCATCGATTGCTGTCTATTCCGTCTTTAGCGCAGAAAATATGCTCGGCATTGTTCATATTGAACTCTATGGAATTGCAGTAACTGTTGTTACTTTCCTTGTTCTTGGATTTACTCTTGTAATTCCAATCGGCGGCGGTGATATGCCGGTAATCATATCATTCCTTAATGCTCTGTCAGGACTTGCCGCAGCTTTTGCCGGATTAGCAATAAATAATACTGTTCTTGTTGTTTCGGGATGTCTTGTAGGGGCGTCTGGTCTTATTCTTACTTTGATTATGTGTAAGGCAATGAACCGTAAATTTTCGAACTTGCTTTTCAAGAATTTTACTGCAAAAAAGAAGGGTGGGGCTTCTGTTTCATTAAAGGAACCTGCTTCAATGAGTGTTGAAGATGCCTATGTGATTCTTGAAGCGGCTAAAAATGTTGTAATTGTTCCTGGATACGGTACGGCTGTAGCTCAGGCTCAGCACGCTGTAAAAGAACTTTGCGACAAGCTTGAAGCTAATGGGGCAGAAGTAAATTTTGCAATTCATCCGGTTGCAGGCCGTATGCCGGGGCACATGAATGTTCTTCTTGCAGAAGCAAATGTTCCTTATGAGCAGCTTAAAACAGCGGATGAAATGAATCCTCAGATGAGCAATGTCGATGTTGCAATTATCATCGGTGCAAATGACGTGGTAAATCCTGACGCAATTCACGATGAAAGTTCTCCTATTTACGGTATGCCGATTGTTAATGCCTTTGAATGCAAGACAGTATTTGTCCTTAAGCGCGGTAAAGGAACCGGTTTCAGCGGTCTTGAAAATCCTTTGTTTACAAATGACAATACTGTTATGCTTTATGGTGATGCAAAGGCAACTGTTACCCAGCTTGCTGCAGAATTCAATTCATAAGAAAAAAATAAAAATACTAAAACAAAGGGCTTTCAGATTTGTTCTCATCTGAAAGCCCCTTGTTTTTAGACTCAATACTCTATACATTGCTTCCTGTTATATTTGCAATGACAGGTTTGTCTGCTAGAACCATGTTCTTGAGTTCTGCATATTTTTGCTTTTCGTTGCCGGAACCAAGTTCACTCATGTGATTTTTAACCTGTGCAATGCCGCGCATTTCAGAAAGTTTTTTATATCCGTGTGTCTTCATGAAATTCTTTAAGCCGCTTACAACATCAAGTGCAACATCAGGATTTGTAAATTTTGCCTGTCCGATTTCTACCGCACTTGCGCCGGCCATAATAAATTCAACGGCATCCTGCCATGTACAGATTCCTCCAATACCGACAACGGGAACCCGCTGCTCAGGCGGCAATTTATTTATTTCTTCAATTACATCGTAAACTATGCGCAGTGCAAGAGGCTTTAGTCCCGGACCGGAATATCCGGCATGGACGTTATTAAAGAACGGCTTTCCTTTTTCTATGTCTATTGCAACTCCGTGAACCATGTTTATAAGGCTGATTGCATCTGCCCCGGCTTTAATGCAGGCAATTGCAATAGGCCTGTTGTCAGGAGCATTAGGAGAAAGCTTTACCATAAGCGGTTTTCTGGTAACTGCCCTTACAGAAGAAACACAGTAATAGGCTGTTTCGGCACTTAATCCCCATGCAAGACCTGCAGCCTTTACATTAGGACACGAAATGTTTAATTCAATCATGTCACAGTCGGTTCTATCTAAAAGCTTTGCACCTTCTACATAGGATTCAATGTCACTTCCGGCAAGGTTTGCAATTACTATAGGTCCCAGGCCAATCATTCCAGGAAGCAGTTCTTTTATAAATGCCGGAACTCCAGGATTCTGCAGACCAATTGAATTCATGTTTCCGCCTGCAACTTCAAGGCTTCGTTCGCCTTTGTTTCCGACCCTTGGTTCAAGCGTACAGCCTTTAGAAGCAATTCCTCCCCATGCGGCTACATCGCTTACTCCTCGGTAGTTTTGTCCGAAAGCAAATGTTCCCGCACTTGCAATAACAGGATTTTTAAAATGAACGCCAGCTATATCAACAGAAATATCAGGTTCTTCTGATTCTGCAAGCGGTTTTCTTCTTGGCTCCGGTTTTGGAAAGCTTAAAATTCTTGAATCAAATACTGGGCCGTCCTTGCAGCAGCGCTTAAGGCCTTCCGTTGTTTCTATTGTGCAGCCAAGGCACGCACCAAGTCCGCAGAGCATACGGTGTTCCATGCTTATCCAGCATTTTATGTTAAGTTCTTCAGCAATCTGTTTTACGTAGGCAAGGGCAGGAGCAGGGCCGCATGCATAGATTATTTCGTAGCCGGCTGCAATAACAGCTTCCCTAGAAAAGGCTGCCGGAAGCATTCCTTTTATTCCTGCACTTCCGTCATCAGTAGTAATCTTTAAGCTTGCGGCCTTCACGTATTCCAGCCCATAAGAACCGCTTTTAAAACATGCGTAAAAATCGTATGAATTATCCGGCAGGCTTGAAGCAAAATTTGCAACAGGAGCAACTCCTATCCCTCCGCCTACAATTGCAATTTTCGGTGAAGATGTTTTGCCGCGTTTTAAGATTTTTTCTGCATCGCTTGTATTCCATGGAGTTCCCAAAGGACCAATTAGGCTTAATGATTCTCCCTTGTACATATGGCACAGTTCTTTTGTTCCCCGGCCTTTTTCTAGAATCATAAATTGAATTTTAATTTCTTTTTTGCCTTCATTGTTGATTTTTTCTTCAGAATGATAAACGCTTATAGGACGATTATAATTTGTATTTGTCTTTTTACTGCGTATCAAATAAAATTGCCCTGGTTTCGGACTGATTTGATTTTTTCTCTCAAGAACTGCTGTCGTTTCCAATAAGTAGACGTTTTGCTGGCCTTTTATTTTCTCAAGTTTTTCTACTTTTGTCTCACCAAAAAATAACAGGCCTTTCCCATTTTCATCAATTTCTGCTAAATCCATACGGAACTCCTAAAGTTAGAATTTGCTAACTATAATATAAAGCTTTTTATTGAAATTCTTTATATGAATTTTGATAAAAAATTATCAATAAGGATTGTTTTTATCATCTAGTAGAATAAATTGTGTTTTTTCGCTAAACTAAATTATTAATTATTTTACTCAGAGGATGTATTAATGTATAAGCCAGTTGATCCAAAAGCAGACTTCCCGAAACAGGAAGAAGAAGTATTAAAATACTGGAAAGACAATAAGATTTTTGAAAAATCAATCAGCCAGAGAGAAGGTGCAGAGGAGTACGTATTCTTTGATGGTCCTCCGTTTGCAACAGGTCTTCCGCACTTCGGTCACTTTATTCCGTCAACAATAAAAGACATTATTCCTCGCTATCAGACAATGAAAGGAAAAAAGGTAGAACGCCGTTTCGGATGGGACTGCCACGGACTTCCTGTAGAAAACCTTATTGAAAAGGAACTCGGCATTAACTCTAAGCACGAGATTGAAGAATACGGAATCGATAAGTTCAACGAAAAATGTAAGGCTTCTGTCCTTAAATATACAGCAGAATGGCGTCAGACGATTACTCGTCTTGGCCGTTGGGTAGACTTTGATCATGACTACAAGACAATGAACCCAGATTACATGGAATCAATATGGTGGGTTGCAAAATCTTTGTGGGATAAAGGTCTTATCTACGAAGGAAAATATATCCTTCCTTATTGTCCTCGCTGTTCAACAGTTCTTTCTACTCACGAACTTGCTCAGGGATACAAGGACGTTCAGGATCAGACTGTAACAGTTCGCTTTAAGATTACAAAGGCTCCTGACGGCGTAAAAGATGCAGATATGGCAAACGGAAAAACATATTTCCTTGCATGGACAACAACTCCATGGACTTTGCCTTCTAACCTTGGTCTGTGTATGGGACCAGAAGTTGACTATGTAAAGATTCTTGATAAGGAAAGCGGAGATTTCTACATTTTTGCCGAAGCTCGTCTTTCTGCTTATTATAAAGAAGATACAGCTTACGAAATTATTTACCGCGCAAAGGGTAAGGATTTCATTGGTGCAGAATATGAACCTCTTTTCCCTTATTTTGCTTCCCTAAAAGATCCTAAGGTTTGCGAGGAAGAATCAAAACAGAAATGCGAAAAGGGCGCTTTCCGCATGTTCAATGCGGAGTATGTTTCTACAGAAGACGGTACAGGTATTGTTCATATAGCTCCTGCATTCGGTGAAGAAGACCATAAGGTTTTTGCCGGTTCCGGTGTTCCAGAGGTTGAGCCAATAGACGCTGAATGTAAATTCACAAAGAAGATTCCTGAATATGCAGGCCGCTTTGTAAAAGACTGCGATAAGGAAATCATTGCACGCCTTAAGAATGAAGGAAAACTTGTTAAGCGCGATACAATCGTTCACTCATATCCGCACTGCTGGAGATGTTCTTCTCCGCTTATTTACCGCGGAATCGGTTCATGGTTTGTAAAGGTTGCAGATCATCACGAAGCTCTTCTCCGTGCAAATAGCCAGATTAAATGGCAGCCGGCTCACATTAAGGAAGGCCGTTTCGGTAAATGGCTTGCCGGAAGTCGCGACTGGGCTGTAAGCCGCAACCGCTACTGGGGTAACCCAATTCCTGTCTGGAAGTGTGAAGACCCGGACTGCAAGCATACAATCTGTGTTGGAAGCCGTCAGGAACTTAAGGAGCTTTCTGGTGTTTACCCGGAAGACTTGCACAAGCAGTTTGTTGATAAAATTACTATCAAATGTCCGAAATGCGGAAAGACAATGCACCGTATTCCGGAAGTATTTGACTGCTGGTTTGAATCAGGATCAATGCCTTATGCCCAGCAGCATTATCCATTTGAAAATAAAGAATATTTTGAAAGCCATTTCCCTGCAAACTTCATTTCTGAAGGTCTTGATCAGACTCGTGGATGGTTCTATACGCTTACGATCCTTGCAAGCCACCTTTTTGACAAGCCGGCTTTCCAGAACTGTGTTGTAAACGGTCTTGTACTTGCAAGCGACGGTCGCAAGATGAGTAAGTCTTTGCGCAACTATACAGATCCTGTTGAAGTAATCAATAAGTTCGGTTCAGATGCGCTCCGTCTTTTCCTCATTCACTCTCCTGTAGTAAAGGCAGATGACTTGCGCTATTCAGATGACGGTGTACGTGATGTAATTAAGAACATCATTCTTCCGCTCTGGAACAGCTACAGCTTCTATGTTACTTATGCAAATATTGATGGAATCCAGCCGACAGGCCATCTGTTTGATGATAAACTTCCTTCAAATCCTCTTGATGCATGGCTTCTGTCTATTACACAGCGCCTTGTAAAGGACGTAACTAACGGTCTTGATGACTATGACTTCAGCGGTGCTGTTGATCCTATTGTTTCATTCATTGATGAACTTAACAACTGGTATATCCGCCGCAGCCGTCGCCGTTTCTGGAAATCAGAAAATGACTCTGACAAAAAAGAAGCTTATGAAGCACTTTACATTGCATTGAAGACATTCAGTCAGGTTGCGGCTCCGTTTGTTCCGTTCATTACAGAAGAAATGTGGCAGAACCTTAAGAATGCTTCTGACAGAGAATCTGTTCACCTTACAGATTACCCTGTATACAACGAAAAATGGCACAACGAAGAGCTCGAATTCAAGATGGCTACTGTTCAGAAAGCTGTTTCTATGGGACGTTCTCTCCGAAATACATTCAACCTTAAGAACCGCCAGCCGCTTGCATCTGTTGCGCTTGTTACTCGTGATGCGAACGAAAAGCGCGTACTTGCAGAAATGGAAGATTCAATCCGTGAAGAACTTAACGTTAAGAAGGTTGAGTTCCATGACCGCGAAGACGAGCTTGTAGAATACAGCTGTAAAGCAAATTTTAAGGTTCTTGGAAAGGAACTTGGACCGAAAATGAAGGCTGCTGCCGCTGTTATCCAGACTCTTACAAGCGAGCAGATTCAGTCAATTCTTGAAGGCACAAGTCTTACAATTGACGTGGATGGAACTTCTGTTGAACTTACTGCAGAAAAGGTAATCGTTGACCGCTCAGAAAAGGATGGTCTCAAGGTTCTGAATGACGGAACTCTTACTGTAGGACTTGATTCAAAGATTACAGATGAACTTAAAAAAGAAGGTTACGTGCGTGATCTTGTACGTGGAATTCAGAACCTTCGTAAGGAAAGCGGCTTGAACGTAACTGACCGCATTAATCTTACTGTAGGCGGCGATGATGAGCTTAAGGCTGCATTTACAATGTTCGAAAGCTTTGTTTCTGGTGAAGTTCTTGCTTCTTCCGTAAAATTTGATTCAAATGTTCAGAATGCAACTGTCGTTGAATCAGAAGACAAGAAGTGGAGTATTTCTATTGAAAAAGCATAGTTTTTTACTACCGCAGGCTATTAGGGCCTGCGGGCTTGTATTATTCGTTTTGCTGGTAACTGTTTTTTCTGCGTGTAGAACCGTTCCAGAGGTATCGTCTGTAAATCCTCTGGATGTTATGGACGGCAATAGTTCATTTTATCTGCGTATTCCGGCAAGCGTTGATTCAGTTCTTCTTGAACAGATTTTAAAAGGCAAGTTCCGGGGAATATCTGATTCCGATGCATCAAAAATAATCGCTCATATAGATACGGTTTATATCGGGCTTAACAGAAGCAGAAAAGGCGTTGATTATCAGATTGCGCTTTCATGTAATTTCCCCCAGATTTATGTAAAATCTGCTTTTACTAAAAAAAATGGCTGGGAGGGTGATTCCTTAACTCTTTCTGCTCCTGATGGAAAGGCGAGGAAGTATACGGTTTATCAGGGAGCGGGAACTCTTGTGTCGTTTCCGTCAGAATCTCTCGCATGTTTTGGAAGAAATGTGCCTGCAATGGTAGAAAAATATCATAATCTTTCCTTTTCTTCGGAAAGTATTACTGCTGAAGATTCTGTTTCTGGCGATGTTTATTCCTGGCTGTCCTACGATAATGGAATTCCTGATGATGAAATTCATTTCTTTGCTGATAAGCCTCAGTCTTTTCTGACTATGCTGACGGGTGCACAGCTTAATTACCAGCTTTCTTACGTGCGCGGGCGTATGTACAATGATACAAAGAACGATAAGCAATATATAATGCAGCTTGAATTTGAATTTAGGGACAAGCGGATGGTTCAGGCAGCTAAAGGTGCGCTTTCGCTTGCCTTTGGACTTACTGATTCTGAGCTTACACGGGATTCAGATACTCACATTACGGTTTCAAATATAAAAATATCAAAAGCTCAGCTTTATAAAATTCTTGTGCTCTGATCAGGAGGAGCGTAATGTATAAGAACTCTTTTGTATTTTTCATTTTGCCTGCGTTTTTTTTCTTTTCTTCCTGTCATACAGCAATCCATGTGCCCGTTCCAGGAGAATCACAGGTAAAGATAAATAATATTTATACTGAATATTATAATATTGCAGATTCTTATATGGAGCTTGAAAAATATGATAAGGCAATCGAATTTTATTCTATTGCATTGAAGAATAAGACGCTTTTCTGGTCGGCATATTACAAAATGGGACGGGCTTATGCTCTTGCAAAAAATTACAAGGAAGCTCGTAAAATTTACAATAAGCTTTTGCGCCGCGACAAGGCAAATACTGATTTACAAGTTTCCATTGCTTATCTGTATGCAATGGAAGGTAACATTACTTCTGCAATAAATATATATGAATATCTTTGTGGAAAGTATCCTGAAAATTCAGAAATACTGGTTAATTTTATAAATGTTCTTATTGCCGACAAGCGTATGGATTACGCAAAGTCTAAATTTGAGGAATTGAAAAAAGTATTCCCGGATAATTCAAGCATTCAAGAATTCGAAAAAGTATTTGCAGAAGCCGAAGATTCTGCTGATGATACAAATAAGAAAACTGAAAAATAGTTTTTATTCTTTTGATTTCATAAATTCATTGTATTTCTCAATGTCAACATGGAATCCAATGATATGAGATTCTTTGTCCTCTACGGCATGCTTGAGAGCTTCGTTTGCTTCTGTAACTAATCTTCCTGCCGAAATATTTCTTGTTGCTCTGCTTGAAATTCCGATATTAAAGCTTATTTCAGATTTTTCTGTCATTACCTGTTCTGTAAGAGCATTGTGGAAGTCTGCTGCAAAATCTTCCGCTGCATCAATGTCGGTATCCGGTTTAATAAGTGCAAGCGTACTGCTGTTATAGCTGAAAATCATATCTTCTGCAAAATAAGAACCGATAATAAATGATTTTATGTTCTCTATTATAAGTTCATCTGTTCCTGAATAGCATAGCAGGAACAGCGCGATTTCCCTGTTTTTATCAGTCAGGAGTTCAGAAAGTTTTTTATTCAAAGGTGTTTCTGTATTATCCAAAGTCTGAATTTCGATTTTTTCTTCTTTTGGGAAAATATCTATATCAAAATCTTCCTTGTCGGTGGATTTTTCAGTCTGTACCGCCTGTAAAGAATCATCGTTTTCTTGATGCTGTTGATCTGCAGTCAACGGATCCTCAGTTTCTTTGCTTTTTACATCTTCTTTTTCAATGCCTTCGACAGCTTCGCTGTAAGCTGCATTTTTAACACTCGGCGTGGCATCCGCTTCTTCCTTGATTAGAGTTGTTGCAGATTCTCTGTTTCCTTCCTGATTCAAACTGTTTTCTTCATTTGTGGGTATTGCTCCGGTTATGTCCTCAAGATTATTTTCCACGTCTTGGCTGGTTCCTGTGTTTTCTTCTTCAACAGTACTTTCGATATCGTTTTCATCGAAAAAATCAGAATCTTTGTTTTTTTCTTTACCTTTATTAAAAAGAGGTTCAAGTATAATCAGTATAATTGTAAATAACGTACAGCCTAAAATTATAAAGAAAGATTTTTTTGCGTTTTCAAAAATTGCAGCAGGGTTCAGTTTATAAACGGCAAGGCTGACTGTAAGGGATGGTTCTGTTTCCGAAATAGAAGCTGTTTTTGCATGAATGAATCGGGTTGTTTCTTCAAAATTAAAAGATTCATTTCTTGCAGCGACCATTTTTCCGTCCTGTTTTACAGAAAAAGCTGCTATGTCATTGCTTTTTTCAAGTTCCCGAATAGCCTTTGTAAGCGTTTCTTCTGAAAAATTTTTAATGTATTCATCAGAAAGGGTAATGCAGCGTTCTGAGCCTGCTGAATATTCACTGAAAGTATTTTTTATGAAAAGGGCAAGTGCAAAAACATAAATAAAGATTGCAGCGGCAAAATAGAAGTTTATAAATTTTTTGTTCATGTCAATTAGTATATCGTACAATAAAGCTGAAAGCAAGTTTCAGATATTCTTCGAAGCTTTTTGTTTCCTGTTTTTGTTTTTTTAAATATGCGATTAGTGGTAATATGCTTACGACTACAGGATTTGAAAGCTGCTCTTTTATGTCTCCTTTCAGGATTATTTTGATTTCTGATTTTAAAAAATTCGCAAAATTGTTGAAATCAAAGCCTTTTGTTTGAATCTCTCCATTTTTTACAGTTTTTTCTGCGATGACGGTATAAATTTCGTTTTCTTTTTTTGAAATTGCATTATTTGCTAAAATCCAGTTTTCAAATGCAATTCTATATGAGTCTAATATTGCTGTTGTGCATTTTGTTTCTGAAACAGGCTGAAGTTCCGTCCTGTACATAAGGGCTGAAAATGCGGTTTCCTGTGTGCGGATTTTTTTCTGATCCATTGAATAGAGGTCATCCAAATAGGTGCCTGAAGAATATGTTTTACCATTTGAATAGGCAAAATCCGCACCGAATATTAAGATTTTTGAAAAGCCTGTTTTTAGAGCAAAGTCAACGGCGGCAATTGTTACAGTTCCAGAAGAAGAATCATTTTGAAAGAACGATTCTGGAGATCTGCTTTTTGCAAGCAGTTCAAGCGGATGGCAAGAGACTGTAAAAATCACGTTATATTGTTTTTCTGTGATTTTTTTTACTGCATTGTGGTTTGCTGTAAGTTCAAAAATGAACAGAGGAGAACATTCAGGTGTTTGTAGAAAATGATTTATTGAAACAAATTGACCGTCAACAGAAAATACAGCATCCGGGTAAATTCCGTGCTTCAAGAGTATTTTGAATGCTGTATCCGTTGCGATTATATAAAGTTGACTTCTTTCATCCTTTAATCTTGATATATTTTTTTCCAAAGTAGGTCCTGCAGCTATTATTGCGGCTGTTTTTTCTATTTGAATTTTGATTTTTCTGTTATTCTTACAGTGTTTTAAGTTCTGAATTATGTTTTTTGTCCATTGTTTTCCAAAATAGCTTTGAGTTGAAAAATCCTGGGAGATTTCTCTTAATGAAGAATTTATACTTTCCGTAATTTGGGGTAGAGTTTGTGCGTTAAAAATGCACCATGGAGTATTTTTTATAACCTCAAATGAAGAATAAAGCGAGGGAATAAAATATTTTAAAAGCTCGGTTCTTATGGATTCTGGGAATACTATCCTTACATTTTTATATGAAAGTATTTCTTTTACGCAAGGAATTTCTTTTGAAAGATAATCCAAATCTTCCTGTGATTTTTCAACGGCTAGTATCATTGCGTCAGGATATTTTCTGACAAGTTCCTTTATATGGTACGCACCGCCTGTTCCCAAAACAAGGAAACAATCCCTTTTCTGTATTGTTGAGATACTGTTTTTTGCCTCTCTTTCTGGATCATATTTTGAATGCATGGGCTTGCCGTTTGAAAAAATTGGAATTTTTAGTCCGCTTTTTGAAGCTACTATATCAGCAAAAATCATTTTAATTCCCTGTTTACAAATTTTTCAGAATTTTATGTGTGAAATTCTGATTTTTTATTTTGATTTCAGTATGCATTTTTTCTTTTTTTTCAGGATCAGGTTCTCTCTCGAAAGAAAGATATTCAATTGGAAAACATTCCTTCAAAAATTCTTCTGTATTTGCAGTCTTTGTAATTTTTTCTTTAAGCTCAGATATTTTGTGGTACAAATTGTTTGCTGAGGTTATTTTAGGAAAATCATTTTTGCAGGCATTCAGGTTCAATTCTGAAAAATTAATGTCGCGGATTTTGCCTAATCTGTTCGAATATGAAAAATTATTAGAAAGCCTGAAAAATCTTCCGGAAAAATCATTGCTTCTTGAAACAAACCAGTCTTCATAGATTTTTAATGATGTGCTGGAAAACCTTGAACGAGTCAGTCTTGATTCTGCGTTTCTCAGCTTGTTGTCAGAAGCGCTGTTTTCGATTTCCAATTCGTTTGGTCCTGTGTGCTGGAATCCGCTTCCTGGCGCAAGATCTAAACCGCAGAAATAAATGTTCCCCTTTGTAATATTCATTGCAAGACTTGCAGCTGTTCCTGATACGGTGCCGTTCCGTTCAGCTGGAATACAAGGTACACCAAGCGAAGTTAAAAGACCTGCACTTATTCCGTCCGGATAAAAAAGTGGTATTATCGTGTTGGTTTCAAGTATCTTTTTTGGACAATTGCTTTCTGCCGAAAGTGCAAGAGGAATTTCTCTGTGTCTGCAAAGTTCTGAAAGGTGTGCTTTTGCCCAATAGCCGCCATCCGTGGATATTACAAGATCAGGAATAATGCTGCCTGCAAGAAGCGGTTTTAAGCTTGAGGATACGGCTATTAGAAAAACCTTTTCCCTTATTTTTTTTATTTCAGAAATTGAAGAGCCCAGGCTCATTCCGCTTGCTGTAATTAAAATGTCCGAAGAACCTCGTTTTATAACGGCGGTTTTTTTTACGTATTTTAAGAAATATGCAGTATTTTTTATCCAACGTTTTGAAAAAAATCCGTTTGTATTCAGCACTGATTGACTGATATTTACGAGTTTTTTTATACAGAGCCAGAAATTATCCGAATGTCTTTTAAAGACTCTTTCACTTGGATTCCATGCCGCAAAATGACAGTAAAGAATTCCGCTCTCTCCAAAGAATGCCGAAAGTTCTGTTTCTAAGTCTGCTGTTTTATCCGGATCAAAAAAATTGATTACTTTATCGAATTTTGTGTTGTATTCCTTAAACGCATTACAGTAACGTACTGCACACAATTTGGCAGAAGGAAATTTCTTTCTAAAAAAATCAGCTGTATATGAAAGGCATGGTTCCGGCATGAGTATGTATTTTGGAAGAAAATTTACATTCATAGAAAATACGTTTTTTTCAGCTTCGGATTCCGGATTGTATCCTGAATGCATAAGCGTTCCATTTATGCGGCATGAAGTGGAATTGTTTTTTGCGGTGAAAAATTCTATTTGTTCCATATAAACGAGAACGCTGACCCGTATCAGCGGATCAGCGTTCTTAGATCATTTTCCTTTAAGATCAAGACAAGCCGAGTTCGTTGAACAGACGTTTATAAGTTGTAAACTGCTCGGATTTTGCAAATTCAACAATTTTTTCCTCAGGAAGGTTTTCCAGAAGCTGGTCCATGTAAAGAAGAACCGAACGAATGTCGTTCTTAAGATCTGCTGGAACAGAATCATCTTTTATAGAGGAAACGGCTTCCGGTTTTTCTTCATTAAGTTCAGGAATGTTCATTCCTTCTGTTTCGGAGTTTTTCTCATTTGTTATTGATTCTGCATCAGAATCAGCAAAATTTTCGCCGTCATTCAGATAGTCTACGTTTTCTTCTGAAAGAGAAGTAGCTATGTCTGCTTCCGGTGCAAGCAGACTGTCAATTGAAGCATCTTCGCCTGTAAGTTCTTCAAATGTTCCTGTGTCTGCTTCTACTGTACCTGCAATTTCAGTTTCGATGTTTTCTAATGGTTCTGCATCTTCTGCAGAATCTGGTTCGAATGATCCCGGAATTTCTTCAATAGGAGATTCTTCTGATGGTTCGGCAATTTCTTTGGAAACGGTTACCTCTGGTTCTGTAATTTCTTCATCTACGGCTAATGCTGTTTCGGTAGTTTCTGAAACAGAATCAGTGGCTGCAAGGTCCTCTGTGCTTTCTGTCAAGGCATCTTCTGTCATGCTTGAATCAAGCAGAGAATCCAATGATTCTGATTCAACATCTGTTTCTGCCGGTTCAGAATAAAGTTCTTCTGTTTCAGGCATTTCTGGAATCTCAGATTCTGAAACGGAATCCATAAGGTCATTAACAGAACTTTCTACAAGAACGTTGTCAAGTCTTTCTTCTTCAGTTGTTTTTTCTGAACTTTCTGAAATATCATCAACCTTTGGAATTGAAATTTCTGATTCAAAATCTGGACTGTCAATTGAGCTGAGATCAGGTTCTTCAAGAATTTCGTTGTCCATTTTCATGGAAAGACCTGAATCAACTTCTCCGTGGGATTCAGATGTATCTGATATGTCTTCTATTCCGCCAAATGGATTTTCATCCGTAAAGTCTGTACTGAAGTCTTCAGCTGCCGGTGTATCTTCTGCTGAATTTTCAGAAGGAATTGTTTCTTCGAAAGGTGATTCAATTTCTTCGATCTGGAGTTCAGAAAAATCGGCCGAATTCATTACGTTGTTCAATTCATCGCCAGAAAGTGCGATTGTCTCATCTTGATCATCGCTGTTGAAGAATCCTGATGTTTCTGGTTCTGGGATATCATTGATGTCTGATGCCTGAGTTTCATCAGAAACAGTTTCGTCAAGAACCTGTTCTTCTGTGGCTGAGTCTTCTGCAGGTGCTTCAATTTCTTCGCTTTCAATTTCAGAGAAATCAGCCGAGTTCATTACATTGTTCAATTCGTCTCCAGAAAGGGCGATTGTTTCATCCTGATCATCGTTGCTGAAGAATCCTGATGTTTCTGGTTCTGGAATTTCAGGAATCTCCTGTTCCTGTACGGATTCTTCGGCCGGTTCGCCTTCTGCTACGATTGCTTCAAATGAGTCGTCTGTACTTTTTTCAGACGTTGCAGATTTTTCAGCAGGGTGTGGGGTTGAAGCATTTTCCTGAACAGGAATTGTTTCCTGATTTTTAAGTGTTTCAAAATCTGATTTAAGGTTATTGATTTCAGATTTAAGTCCTGAAAGCTCTGTCATGATTCTTTCAAGAATTGAATTGTCTACAACAGTTGCATTTTCCGGAACTGCAACTTTTTCTTCTTTCTCAGAAGAATTGTCAGAAGATTCTATTTCGCTTGCTGTTGGAGCCGCGGCATTAGTATCGTCGTCAGAAATTGCGAGATCATAGTCAACGACCTGGTTTTTCTTTGCTTCCTGAACATCCTGATGAACCGCTGTTTCTTCTGCGTTTGAATCAATTCCAAAGTCGGAAAGATCTACTTCTTCTGAATCTGAACTGTCTGCACCTGCCTGGGCTGCTGGTTCTTCCTGTTCCGAAGAGAATCCGAAATCATCCATTGAGATTTCTTCTGTCTCGGAAGCTGTATCAGCAGGAGCAGAACCGGTTTCCTGATCAAGGCTTTCAAACATATCATCGAATTCTGACGCTGCATCTTCTGCAGATTCTTCTGCATCTGAATCAGAGATGCTGTCTGTATTGTCTACCGTTGGAACCTCATTTTCATCTCCTTCTGTAAAGGAGAGGTCTATGTCCAATGCTTCATCGTTTGTAATGTCGTCTTCTTTTTCTTTTGAAGACGAATCATCATCGAAGAAATCATCAAGTGAGATTTCTCCGTCGTCGCTATGAGATTCAGGTGCTCCGGACGGATTTGGATCAGAAAAATCTCCGTCCATAAAGTCATCAAGTGAAAGTTCCTGTTCGCCGGAATTTTCGTCTGAACTGTCTGACAAGAAATCATCTGCTGAAATTTCAGTTTCTGTTCCTGTGTCCTGTTCTGCAGTATCTCCGGTTGAATCGTCTGATAAAAAGTCTTCCGCAGAAAATTCTGTCTCTACGTCTGAATTCTGTTCGGCCGCAGGTTCTTCATCATTCTGGGATGCAGCGGATTCTTCAGTGATTCCGAAGTCCTGGATGTCAGCAAATGGATCTTCGGCTTCGTTTTTCAGCGATTCTGCTTCTGTATCAGAAATAGAGCTTTCTCCGGTAGCCGATGCGTCAAAACTAAAGTCATCTGAAACGGATGGTTCATCTTTTGTAAGATCATCAGTTTGTGCCATAAGGTCAAGGTCAGAAAAATCCGGCATGTCTGTGTCTGTCTGCGTTTCCTGAGTATCTGATGACAGAGATGCGTCCTGAGGCGGTGTTTTTACCCAAACGCCGTAACTGTCAAGTTCTTTTGTGTTGTCTATAGAATCACTCATATAATCCTCTCGTTCAGATGTTTTGATACATTATTTTCGGCAAATTTATGCTAAAAAAACACTCTTTTCTAACTATTATATCACAATTTTTTTTATGGTGAAAATAAAATATTCTGCCGAATATATATTATATGAATCATATAAAAGTTTTGTCTTCGGTTTTCATTGGTACTCTTGTATACGTTATGGTTGCTTTTGTAGCCGGAGACAACGGAATTTTGAGTTATAACAAGCTTAATGAGCAGAAAATGCAGATTGCCCGTCAGACAGAGGCGATCCAGAATATAAATAATGAGCTTTCTCTTGAATATGCGGCTCTCCTGAAAGACCGTGATGTTATAGCGGCTTACGCTCGCCGTCTTGACTATGTTGGAAACGGTGAAAAACTTGTAAAGATAAACGGCCTTAAGGCTTCGGAGAAGGCTTTGTACGATACGGGAACAATTCTTCTTCATAAAGAATACGAATGTCTGCCGGAACGATTTTGTAAGGCTGCCGGAGTCCTTTTTTTCTTTCTTTCTGGGCTTCTTATGCTGTTGATTGATCTTAGTAATGGTAATATAACTGTAAGCAGAAAAAAGAAAACTGCTGTACAGGGGATACCAATTTATGATCTGCAACAAGTCTGATCCAGATTCTGTAAAGAAATCTGCCTCTCTTTTGAAGAACGGCGAGGTTTTGATTCTTCCTACCGATACTGTTTATGGTTTTTCCGGCGTGATTGGAAAAACAGACTTAAAAATCCGTCTTATAAAGGGACGTTCAGAAACAAAGCCGTTTATCGTCCTTATTTCTGAACCTTCGGAATTAAAATCGATTTCTGATGATATTATGCCCGAAAAACTTTCTGGGTTCTGGCCAGGTCCCCTTACAGTGATTGTAAAGGAAAAGAATTCTGATAAAACTGTTGCAGTCCGCTGTCCAGGAGATGAATGGCTTCGTACTGTAATAAAAGAATGCGGTTCCCCTATATATTCTACAAGCGTTAATAGAAGCGGATCCCCGGTTCTTACAAAGATTGAAGATATCTGTTCTGAATTCGAAAGTGAAGTCGCTCTCATTGTAAGTGAAGGAGATTCGAAGACTTCGGTTCCGTCAACTATCGTAAAACTGGAGGACAACGGATATTCCGTTGTAAGGGAAGGTGCTGTAAAGCTTTAGTTCTGCCTTGTCCATTTTACGGAAACGCTTCCTTCCTGAACGTTTTCCCCCTGCTGAATGAGTGTGATTTTTGTGCCCTCAAGGCTTCCGTCTTCGTTTATGCAGAGCTTCCATTCTATGGGTTTTGCAGTTACGGCTGCTTCCATTGCGAGTCGTCTGTCTAATTCAGGAAAGAAAGAAGCGTTTGAACTGCTTGTCTGCGTTATATTGAACTGAGTGCTGCCGTTTTCAGTGTAAGTTGATTTTACGGAAATGTTCATCGTCGCACCGTTCTTGAATATTATGAATCCGCGGTTTCCTCTCATTATTACGATTTTGCTTACCGATTCCTCACTTGTCCATGTTCCTGCAATGGAATCCGTGGAGGCTTGTGTGTTGTCTGTTTTTAGTGGTTTTGATACTTCCTGCTTTGTGCTGTCAGAAAGAAGGCTCGAAAGTATTGATTTCAGTGAACTTTTTGATTCCATTAAGATTTTATAGTAAGAATCATATTCCTTTGAAATCGTTTGGGTCTGCTTAAGGGATTCATTCCTCATGTTCAGTGTGCAGAGCCATTTCGAATCCGGAAGTTTTTTTATTTCGGCAAAGAAAATGTAGTCGCAGCCGGTCTGTTCAAAGAATTTATCGTCGGATTCATTTACTTCCTTTTCTGTATTTTCACCGCGTTTGTCCAGAACTGAAATTTGCATATCGGAAAGCTGTTTGTAATACAAATCTTCTGTCATGCTCAGCATGTTTATGTCTGCATCAGTGGATTTTATCCCGTAAAAAGCAACGGTTTCCTGTGCCGCAACTATACTGCAGAACATGATGAGAAAAGAAGTTACTACAAAAACTCTCTTTCCGAGGTTTGTCAACTGTTCAGCTCCTTGCGGAATTCCCGCTGAATATCCCGCTGAATATCCCTGTCTTTTATTGTGGCACGTTTGTCATATTGTTTTTTACCGCGGCATACGCCGAGCGTTACTTTTACACGTCCGTTTTTAAGGTAAAAATCAAGAGGAATAAGTGTGTATCCCTTTGTTTCTACTTTTCTTTCGATTCTTTTTATTTCTTCCCGGTGCAAAAGAAGTTTTTTTGGTCTGTCCGGGTCATGGTTAAATATCGACGAATATGAATATTCCGTTATGTGAAAATTCTTTACGAATATTTCGCCCTTTATTATTTCGGCGAATGCGTCAGGAAAAGAAATGCTGCCGTTCTTAACGGATTTGACCTCTGTTCCTAAAAGTTCCAGTCCGCATTCATAAGTTTCTTCAATAAAGTAGTCAAAACGGGCTTTTCTGTTTTCAGCTATAATCTTTTTTCCATCTGCCATGATATAAAGTATAGAACATAGTTTATCCGCTTGCAAGCGAGGAAAACAGAGAGACTAAAAGATGAAAATGTCTTTTAAAGTTTTCCGTTGTGCTGTTCTGTTGTCGGCAAATTATGTTGTTCCGGATGTGGCGGTTGGCGGGTAGGGTTGGGCAGGACCATGGATTTAAAAGTCTTTTTTTTAGGGGGGGAATCTTTTTTTTTTATGAAAGCACTGTTTTTTTATTTGGCTTTATACTTTATAATGCAGTTGCCCTGAATGGCTTATTTGTGTTAATTTAGTTGTATGAATAAAGAATTGTTCGAGTTGTCGTATTCTCTTAAGCGGGACTTTGAAAGAAAAGTCTTTGTCGCTGTTCTTTTTGTTGTAGGAATCTTTGCATTCATAAATATTATTCTTTCTTATGTAGTGTTTCCTGTAAGGCAGGTTTCTGTTTCGATGCAGCCGGATATTGTCAAGAATTCCTGTGTCCTTTTTACGCCGCTTGATAAGTCTGTGGCCAGAGGTGATGTTGTCCTTCTTTCTCCTAGAAATGATGAAGCCGTTTCTATTCCTGCTAAAGCCTTTTCAAAATTTGTGTCGTTCTTTACGGTCGGACAGATTGATGTACTTAATTTTTCGCACAGAATGGGGAATGATTTCCAGATCCGCCGTGTAATAGGAATTCCCGGTGATGAAATTTATATGCGCGATTATGTTATGTACGTAAAGCCTGCGGGGGAAAAATATTTCCTTACAGAATTCGAACTTGTAAAAAAGCCTTACAACATTAGTATAAATGCGGCTCCTGCGCTTTGGGATACTTCGATAGGTACAGAAGGTTCTTTTGATTCTATGCTTCTTGGGGAAAGCGAATATTTTGTTCTTGGTGACTCAAGAAATTCCTGCGTTGATTCAAGATTGTGGGGGGCTGTAGACCACGATGATATAAGTGCCTCTGCAATACTCCAGTATTTTCCTTTTAATAAGATAAAGCTGTTTTGAGTTCCTGCATTTCTGTTTATATCCATATACCTTTCTGCCGGACAAGGTGTGATTACTGTGATTTTTTCAGTACAGCCTGCGGTGAAAAAAATGTCCCTGATTCATACATTGATGCATTGTGCAATGAGCTTAAGGTGCGGTTTGTTTCCTCTGGTGCTTCTTCTGTCAGAACCGTTTATATCGGAGGGGGGACTCCAAGCCTGCTTTCTGCGGCTCAGCTTAAGAAAATCGCCGGTGCGCTGTCGTTTGCTTCCAGCGAAAATATCTGTTCTCCGGAGGAATTTACGCTGGAGGTAAATCCTAGTGATGTTACAAAGGATTTTTTAATCGGTGCGGCGGATGCCGGTGTGAACAGGCTTTCTTGCGGGGTTCAGGCATTTGAAGATGATGTTCTTACAGGCGTAAAAAGACGCGGCGGTGGAAACAGGGTTCTGGATGCACTGGAGCTGATTTCCTGTGCATGGAAAGGACTTTTTTCTGCTGATATGATTTCGGCTTTGCCTGGTCAGACGGAAGAAAATTTCTGCCAGGGGATCCGTTCCTTGATAGAATATCCTGTGGATCACGTTTCCTTGTATTCCCTTACAATTGAACCGGAAACTCCTTTAGGAAAAAAACTTGATTCCGGTCTTATCTCTTATGATTTTGATGCTGCTGACAGAATGTGGCTTCTCGGACGTGATATCCTGGAAGAAAATGGTTTCCGACAGTATGAGGTTTCTAATTTCTCTCGTCCCGGAAAACAATGCATCCATAATATGGTTTATTGGAATCTGGAAGATTATATAGGCTGCGGCGCCGGTGCCACTGGTTCATTTTACGGACCGGCAGGAAAAAGGTTTACGGATACAAAAAATATTGAGGAATACATAAAATTCTGGCTTTCTGATTCTCCTGTGCCGGAGGCTGCCCCCGGAAAGGAGGAACTGCTCTCAACAGAAGTTCAGTCATTTGAATTCTTTATGATGGGCTTAAGGACATTGCGCGGTGTCAGCCTTACGGAATACAAAGAACGGTTCGGTGAGGATGTTCCTGGAAACATTGTTTCTGAAATGAATACATGGAAGGAAAATTCTCTTGCGGATTTTTATTCTTCCGAAAACGGGCTGTACTTTGCCTTGAATTCACGTGGAATTCTATTTTTAAATGATTTTTTAAGGAAGATATTATAAATTCCTGTAAATTGTGCCACGTTTTTGATCGATTTTTAAATTAACGTAGAAAAAAAAACAGATTGATGTTATTCTAATACTAGGAGTCTTTATTAAGATTTCTTATAATGATACGGGTGGCAGTTTAGGTATGATCGAATTGAACAGACTGGATGGAAAGGTCTATTGGGTTAATCCCCATATGATAGAAAGCATGGAGTCTAATCCTGATCTTACGCTCACTATGCTGTCCGGTAAAAAAATCGTCGTAAGGAATTCTCCTGAAGACGTAATAGAAAAAATTATAGCCTATAGAAAAAAAATTGGTATAAATTCTCAAGAGGTCTTGTAAAATGGATATAGCAACAATAATCGGTTTCGTCGGCGGTGCTGCACTTATCGTCATGTCTGTATTGACTTCCGGTGGTTCTCTTATGGGTATCATCGATATTCCGTCTGTATTCATGACAATCGGTGGTTCTTATATGGCCATCTTTATCATGTCTCCGGTTTCAAAGGCGGTCGGTGTTTTTAAGATTGTTGGAAAATCGTTCAAAATTCCAGATTTTGGAGAAAAAACTCTTATCTCTAAATTGATGGATCTTTCAAACAAAGCCCGTCGCGAAGGTATTCTTGCCCTTGAAGACGGACTTGATGACCTTGATGATGCATTTATGCGAAACGGCCTGCGTCTTGTAGTAGATGGTACCGATGGTGCTGTTATTCGTACTATCATGGAAAATGAAATGAGCCAGTGTGAAGCCCGCCATATGGAATGGGTTAATATCATAAACCAATGGGCTGGTTATGCTCCGGGTTTCGGAATGATGGGTACTGTATTGGGTCTTATTGGTATGTTGAACAACCTCGAAGATAAGTCATCCCTCGGTCCGAACATGGCCGTTGCCTTGATTACAACACTTTACGGTTCTATGATGGCTAACTGGATTCTTACTCCTATGGGACAGAACCTGCTGGCTCAGAATGCTATGGAAATGCGCTCAAAGGAGATGGTAATTGAAGGTGTACTCGCAATCCAGGCTGGTGAAAACCCTCGTATTATGGGACAGAAACTGCTTACATATCTTGATCCTGTTACAAGAAAGGCAATCGAAGCAGACGTACTTAAAGACTAAGGAATAGAAGATGGCAAAGGAAAAGAAGGAACCTGAGAAACCGTCAACCGCCTGGCAAGGTACGTACGGTGACATGATTACGCTGATGCTCTGCTTCTTCGTAATGCTTTATGATCCTACAGAAATAGATGTTACACAGCTCGCAACAATAACTCAATCTCTGCAGATGAATGAGACGGAGACCGTGAACGGCGGTATGTCGCTTTCAACAGGAAAACTTTCTGATCTTGGTAATACAATAAACTCTCTGCCTGCCGTGGAAAAAGGACGTTCTCTCGGACTTGCAAAGAAAAAGGCGGTTAGTCTTTTTGCTCCTGATATAAAATCAAACAGAATTACGATTACCAGTGATGAGCGTGGGCTTGTAATAACGCTTGCGGCAGATAATTTTTTTGATGAGGGAAGTGCCGATCTTAATATTGACGAAACCCGCGATACTCTTTTGAGATTGGCGGATTTTTTCAAATCTCCGGAACTTAAGGGCCGGCGTTTTAGAATTGAAGGACATACTGACAATACGCCTGTTGCTGCTGATTCAAAATTTTTAAGCAATTGGGAGCTTTCTGCAGGTCGTTCAATGAACGTCCTTCATTATCTTGCAGATTACGGCGTGGATGAAAATAAGTTTTCTGTCGCCGGATATGCGGATACTAGACCTAAATTTTCAAATGACAGTCCTGAAAGTCGGGCATATAATAGGCGTGTAGATATTATTATCCTAGACGAGGGACATTTTTAAGTGTATACTTAAATATCAATCAAAATATGTTTTTTTCTCTGGGAGGGAAAGATGGCAGACGATGGTCTTGACGGATTGGAAGAAGGCGGTGCTTCGTTTTCATCTTCAAAAAAAGGTGGCGTAGGCGGTGCTTTGCCAGGACTTCTTAAGTGGATTGCAATCGCATTGGGTGCAATCATCCTTATTGTTGTAATTGTTGTTGTTACGTTTAATATACTTTCAAAAAATACTCCTTCAACGCCAAGTGTTCCTATCAGCGATGAATATGTAACGCAGCGTGAGATTCTTGACTGGTACACATCTCTTGGTGCGATCAGGACAAAAACCAGTGACGATATTTCTGCAAGCGTTGTTGTGGATATTGCGTTGGGATATAAAAAAGATGATAAGGCAACTTCTACAGAAATTACGCAAAGAAATATTGAATTAAAAGACTTTTTGCGCCGATATTTTACTGAGAAGACTATAGCAGAACTTAAGCCTCAGAATGAACAGAAACTTAAGATTGAGCTGCGCAATGCTATAAATGATGAAATTTTAAGCACATCTAAGATTAAGGATATTTCATTCCTTCAGCTTGATGTGCTTGAACAGTAATTTCTTCTTGAATATTGGATAAGGTGGAAGAGATAGATGACTGAAGTTCTGTCACAGGATGAAATTGACCAGCTCCTGACTGCGATCAGTTCAGGGGATTCTGATACAGATGATTTCAAGCCTGTCAGTGATACTCGAAAAATAAAGATTTATGACTTCAAGCGTCCTGATAAATTCTCAAAGGAACAGCTACGTACGGTTTCGAACATGCACGAAACCTTTGCGCGTTTAACAACGACGTCTTTGTCTGCTCAGCTGCGTTCTTTGGTTCATGTACACGTTGCGTCTGTAGATCAGCTTACATACGAGGAATTTATACGTTCTATTCCGACCCCTACAACTCTTGCTGTTGTAAATATGGATCCTCTTAAAGGTAATGCCATTCTTGAAATTGACCCGGCAATTACATTCTGTATTATTGACCGTCTTTTTGGTGGACGGGGTATTACCGGTTCAAGTAAAAACCGTGATCTTACCGATATTGAGCAGTCGGTTATGGAAGGCATTATCGTTCGTATTCTTGCAAATATGCGTGAAGCTTGGACTCAGGTAATCGATTTACGTCCGCGTCTTGGTCAGATTGAAACGAACCCTCAGTTTGCTCAGATCGTTCCGCCTTCAGAAATGGTCGTTCTTATTACATTGGAAACAAAGGTTGGTGATGAAGAAGGAATGATGAACTTCTGTATTCCTTACCTTACAATCGAACCGATTATATCAAAGCTTTCCAGCCAGTTCTGGTTTTCTTCTGTACGCAGAAGTACGACCACTCAGTATCTTGGTACGTTAAAGGAAAAGCTTTCTTCTGTCGATATGGAAGTGGTTGCTGAAGTCGGTTCTATAAATCTGCCTGTAAGGGATGTTCTGTCCCTCAGGGTAGGCGACGTTGTTCGCCTTTCCAACACAAAGGTCGGCGATCCTCTGACTCTTAGTGTTGAAAATAAGAAAAAGTTTTATTGTCAGCCTGGTATTGTAGGAAAGAAGATGGCAGTGCAGGTTACCGGCAAACTTGAAGATATTGCTGCGGAGGATTTTGAGGAGCTTTCCGTAGAAGGAGATGATTCATTATGAGTGATGGTGCTATTTCTCAGGATGAAATTGATGCATTGCTTTCGGGCGTTTCTGTTGATGGGCTTAATTCTTCTGGACATGTATCAGGAGGCTCTTCTGTGCATATTGATCCGGAGGCTCTTTCTAAATTTGCGGGGAGTTTGAAGGATCCTCTGGTGGAAAAGCTTAACGGGATGACAGGTGTCGAATTTTCGGGCGGTGCTCCTACTGTGGAAGTTTTGGATCGCGATGGTGCGCTTGGAAAACTTCCTGAAGTTGTGGTTTCTGTTGCCTGTGACTATTCATCTGGAATGACAGGAGATCACTTGTACCTTCTTGCTCCTGAATTCGCACAGAAACTTGTGAATCTCATAACAAAGGAAGAAAATGCGGATTTTGATGACATGGCTTTGTCATGCATATCTGATGTGGTGCAGAATCACTCTGGGTCGGAGATTCAGGAATTGGACAAAACCGGAAAATTTCCGGGTCTTGCATGTAATCCTCCTGAAGCTGCGAACAATCCTAAGGCGATGGTTCGTATTCCGCAGAATAAATTTGCTTTTATCAGCTATCCTCTTACTCTTGAAGGACAGTCATATAATCTTTGGGAATGTATTGGTGGAGAACCAGCAGAACAGATAAGCAATGCTTACGGTGGTGGTACTGCGGAGTTGGAATCTCTTGGTGCCGTGGACGGTGGAATGCCTGCCGGCGGTGCAGCTGCAATGCAACAGCCTCAGATGGGAATGCCTCAGATGGGCGGAGCTATGCCTAATATGGGAGGAATGCAGCAGCCTCAGATGGGAATGCCTCAGATGGGTTATGGTATGCCGCAGATGGGCATGGGAATGCCTCAGATGGGTATGCCGCAAATGAGTATGGGAATGCCTCAGATGGGACAGAATATGGGAATGAACGTTCCTAATGTTCAGACTTTGCAGTATCCTAATCTACAGGGAATGAACGGAAGTGCTGAACAGGGCAATATCAGCCTCATTATGGACGTTCAGATGGAAATGACTGTAGAACTTGGCCGTACAAAGAAACAGATCAAGGATATTCTTGGTATGGGCGAAGGTACAATCATTGAGCTTGATAAGCTTGCCGGTGAACCTGTTGATATTCTTGTAAATCATAAGCCGATTGCAAAGGGGGAAGTTGTAGTTATCGATGAAAACTTTGGTGTCCGTGTAACGGAAATTCTTTCTCCTTTGGAACGAGTTTCTGATCTTCGCTAGAATTTGATGCTAAAAAATATATAAAATACTTTAATTTTCAGGGTGGGGAAAATTGAGTAAATTAATTAAAATTTTTCTTTTTGCATTTCTGATTTTGTCATCAGAAAATTTTCTGTTCGCTCAGGTTTCTGTTGGGGAGACGAATCCTGTCAGTGAAAATTCTGTTCTCAGTTCTTCTGAAGTTGATGAAACTTCCATAACATTAAGTACTTCTGAAACTCCTTCCAGTGTTGCATCAAGGGGAGGCTCTTCCTTCTTTCTTGTTGTCAGGATGGTTGTTGTCCTTGCACTTGTTATTGCTGCTATTTACGGTGTGCTTTGGTTTTTCAGGCGCAGTATGAGGACGGAAGCCGGAGATGATCAGTTTTTGCGCCAGGTGGCCTCGATTAACGTTGCTCCCGGAAAATCGGTGCAGGTTGTGACTCTTACGGATAAACATGCATTTTTAATCGGCGTTTCTGATGATTCTGTTAATCTTATCAGCGAAATTGATGATCTTGAGCTTGTTCAGGCTATGAATTTGTATTCAGACAAAAATAAAAAGACTTCAAAGCCAAGAACTTTTCAGGATATTCTGGATATTTTTATGCCAGGTGGTCCTCGTGGAGAAGGAGTTTTTTCTTCTTCCGGTAAAAATGCGGCTGATTTTCTTGAAAAACAGCGAGACAGGCTGAACGGCGGAGAGTAGTATGATTTATGGGTTCTTTTCTAAACGTTTTACTGCTTTTTTGCTTATTGTTCTGATTTCTTTTTCACAGGTTTTTTCTCAGTCTTCGAATAGGTTTCCTAATGGTTCTTCCCGAGGGAATACGGAAATGTCGCGGAATGTAAGGGGTGCGCAAATTCCTAATCTTTCGATCAATTTGACAGAACCTAGAACTGGACAAGAAATGGCTTTTTCCGTAAGGCTTCTTGTTCTTTTTACGATATTAAGTCTTGCTCCGAGTCTTCTTATCCTTCTGACCTGTTTTCTCCGTTTTTCAATTGTATTGGATTTTATAAAAAGGGCTTTGTCTTTGCAGCAGGTTCCGCCGACTGCTGTTTTGAACGGAATCGCTTTTTTTATGACTCTGTTTGTAATGTGGCCAACTTTTTCAAAGATGTATGATTCATCGTTCAAGCCTTTGAATGATGGGCAGATTTCTATAGAGGAGGCTTATCACAGGGCAGAAGCACCTTTGCGGCTTTTTATGTACAGTCAGATGTCAGAAGATACATCGTATATTTCGACTTTTATGAATATGGCTAAGCTGGAAAAGCCTAATACTCTTGCAGATGTTCCTACACATATATTGATACCATCTTATATCCTGCATGAACTTACGGTTGCGTTTAAAATCGGTGTAATCCTGTATATTCCTTTTATTATTATAGATATGGTTGTTGCCAGTATTCTTATGAGTATGGGTATGATGATGCTTCCGCCTGTTCAGATTTCAATGCCTTTTAAGCTTATGCTGTTTGTTCTGGTTGATGGTTGGGGGCTTTTGACTACGCAGTTGTTCAATTCTGTTATACGTTAGAACTTTTTAGGGGGATTTTATGGGTGTTTCGATGATTGTAACCTTGATGAGGGGTGGTGTAATTCAGATTTTTAAGCTGATTATGCCTGCTCTTGCGGTTGCCCTTACAGTCGGTCTTATCGTTGCAATATTTCAGGCCGTTACATCGATTCAGGAGCAGACACTTACTTTTCTTCCGAAGTTTATTTCGATTCTTGTTGTAATTGCATTGTTGAGCGGATGGATGTTTACGGAACTGGGAGAATATACAAGAATGCTGTTTAATATGATTCCGGAATTAGCCCGCTGATGATTCAGGATATTCTTCTTTCGGCACCTCTGTTTCTTCTTGTTGCAGCGCGTTCTGCCGGTCTGATATTTACGCTTCCTCTTTTTTCTATGCGTACTGTATCGTGGGTCGCAAAAATTGCTCTTATAGGGTATATCTCCTATATTCTGATGGGGCAGGCTGTTTTTGACCGTTACGATTCTGCTATAAAAGAAGATGGTGCGCTGAGCATTTATTTTGGGCTTCTTGTTTTGGGCGAAGGTATGATCGGCGTTATAATTGGATTTTATGTTTCTATTATCTTTGCAGCTTTTAGTACTGCTGCCCAATTTTTTGCTTTTCAGATGGGATTTACGGCGGCATCAACTTATGATCAGCTTTCACAGGTTGAAAATCCTCTTTTAGGACAGTTTTTCAATTTTGCTGCAATTCTGATTTTTGTTCAGAATCATTGGTTTCAGGTTATTTTCATGAAAGGTTTGAAAAAATCCTTTGAGGCTGTAACGGTTTTTGATTTTATACGTGAGCAGAGCAGTATCGTTTCATTTTTGCTTAAGGGGCTTACAAATCTTTTCGCGGATGCATTTCTGATTTCTATGCCGATAATGGGAACCCTGTTTCTTATAACTGTCTGTACGGGTCTTTTATCTAAGGCCGCTCCGCAGATGAACCTTCTTTCTGAGGGATTTCCTGTGATGATTCTTCTTGCGTTTATGCTGATTATCTGGATTTTTCCATCTCTCTGTGATTTCTTTACAAGGGCTTTCAATACCGGACTTACGGATATTTTCAATATGATTTTTATTACTGGCGCCGGAGGTAAAACATGAGTTTTCAGAGTATTGACCTTCAGTGGTTTGCGGCAGAAGATGAAGGACGAACAGAGGAGCCTTCGGAACTTAAACTCAGGCGTGCCAGAGAAGAAGGTCGTGTTGCAAAAAGTCAGGAACTTACCGGTGCTATCATGTTTTTGCTTGCTTTTGTAACTTTGATTTTTCTTGCAAGGTCAATTCTTGCCGGATGCGCTGATATTCTTTCGTTTTTCTTTAACCGCATAAATGACGTGGATATTATGAATGCGGCTTATTTTAAGATTTTTGTGTACTATTTTCTGCGCATGGTGTTTCCTATTACTATGGTCGGAATTGTTTCTGCTGTCCTGGGGAATATAATTCAGAACAAGGGAATGATATTCAGTTTGAAAGCAATTGCCCCTAAATTTTCAAAAATTATTCCGAAATTCGGGGAATATTTTAAGAATACGATGTTTTCCGTGCGAGGTGTATTTAATATTGCAAAATCAATCGGGAAAGTTGCCGTTATAGTTGCGGTTGCCTATTTTCTTGTAAAGCGGGATATTCCGGAACTTATGACAATAATTCAGAACGGCAAGGCTTTGGACGGCGTATTCCATGTTGCGAAGATGGCTGCCGTTCTAATAATGATTGCAGCAGTAATATTTCTTATCATTTCGATTCCGGATTATTTTGTTCAGCGCAGGGAATTCATGGAATCAATGAAGATGACAAAATATGAGGTAAAGCAGGAATATAAGGAAATGGAAGGTGATCCTGAAGTAAAAAGCCACCTTAAGCAGAAACAAAAGGAAATCCTTCAGCATAATATGCCTAAGGCCGTCCGGGAAGCGGATGTTGTTATCACTAACCCAACGCATTTTGCAGTTTCGATGAAGTATGACCGTGAAGTCAACGAGGCTCCTCAGATTACGGCAAAAGGTGAAGATGCGGTAGCATTACAAATGCGCCGTATTGCCTCTGAAGCCGGCGTTCCTATTGTGGAAAACAGGCCTTTGGCACGAAGTCTCTATGCAGAAACAGAAGTTGGTGATATAATACCAGATAAGTATCTTTCTGTCCTTGCAAATATTTATGCAGAGATAATGAGATACGATTCAAAAAAAATGTAGGTAGCTTGCTAAACGGGTGGGGATCTAATGGCAAACGAAAAAAAAGTAAGCATTGTTTCTCTTATTCAGAAGAACATGATAGGCGTGATGGCTGTCGTTGTCATCGTGATGCTTGTTGTGCCTCTTCCTAAGGTTTTTATCGATCTTCTGATGATACTGAATCTTGCCATTGCAATTACTGTTCTTCTTACTGTTGTTTATACGCCGCGTGCATCAAGTTTTTCTTCATTTCCACAAGTCATTCTTTTCGTAACTTTGTTTGGTCTTGGAATAAATATTTCTTCTACTCGACTCATTCTTTCTGCTCAAGGAACCAGCCTTAATGCACTGAAAAATACACAGAGTGCAATGGTTCAGGCTTTTGCAAATATTGTTGCTGGAAACAGTCTGGTGATTGGGTTCGTTATTTTTATAATCCTTATAGTCGTTCAGGTTGTAGTAATTACAAAGGGTGCGGGACGAGTTTCAGAAGTAGCTGCACGCTTTACTTTGGATTCTATGTCTGTAAAACAGTTTGATATTGATAATCAGCTGGCAAACGGTTCTATAACGGATGAAGAAGCCAATAGAATGAAGGAAGAACTCCGCCGTGATATTGATTTCTATTCAAATATGGACGGTTCCAGTAAATTCGTTTCTGGTAACGTAATGGCGGGAATTTTCATTACTGTCGTAAATCTTGTAGGCGGATTTATTGTCGGAATGGCACAGCATCATCTTGATTTTCAGACTTCTTTGAATCTTTATTCTGCATTGACCATAGGAGACGGACTTTTGAGTCAGCTTCCTTCCCTCATGCTTTCGTTTGCAACTGGTATCCTTGTTACCGGTGATAAATCAGATGACACGCTTGGCAAGAAGATTGTCAATGAGTTTTCGATTGACGGTACAATATATGAGATTGTAGGTTCCGTCCTTGCTTTGCTTGGCGTTGTTTTCCGTGGTGGTACACAGTTTCTTCTTATACCTGTTGGTGGCGGACTTGTATGGTATGGTTTTAGCCTTGCAAAGAAAAAAGAAGCAGAGAAACTTAAGAAGGCAGAAGCTGAGGCTGCTGCAAAGTCAGGCGGACAGAAAGCTGAAGGTTCAAATGCTGAGCAGGATTCCGTTGCACCTCTTGATCCTCTTTCTTTGGAACTTGGATACGCACTTATTCCTCTTGTTGACAGGGATAATGGTGCTGAACTTCTGGAACGAATTTCAAGAATTCGCCGTGAATCGGCTCTTGATCTAGGACTACCGGTTCCGAAAATCCGCATTATTGACAATATGAATCTTGACCCTAATGAATATAGTTTTAAGATCCGTGGTATAGAAGCCGGCAGATGTAAAATTCGTCTTGGATATTATATGTGCATGAATACTGGAGCCGTAACGGAAGAACTTAAGGGGGAGGCAACAAAAGATCCTGCATTTGGAATGCCTGCAATATGGATTCCAGAAGATCAGCGTTCAGAGGCTGAACAGGCCGGTTATGCTGTTGTTGATCCTCCGACTATTATTGCAACTCATATAACGGAAATAATAAAGGCGCATGCGGCAGAAATTCTTGGTCGCCAGGAAGTTTCTGTTCTTATCAACGAAGTTAAGAAAACAAATCCTATTGTTGTCGATGAAGTTATGAACGGTGATAAGCGCAAATTTTCTTATGGGGAAATTGAAAAGATTTTGTGCGGGCTGCTTGAGGAAAAAGTTTCAGTCAGAAATATGGTTACCATTTTGGAAACTATTTCAAATTATGGTGCTATTACGGGAAATACCTGGGAACTTATTGAAAAAGTTCGTGAAGCACTGGGGCTTCAGATCTGCATGCAGTATGTGGATAACGATAAAAAACTCAGGGTTGTAAATCTTTCCCAGGGCTGGTCTCAGAAAATCCTTGATCGTGCGCAATATCCGCAGGATGGTTCAAAGCCGTTTGTAGCTTTTGTTCCTGTTGAAGGCCGTGCCTGGATAAAGGCTGTTAGTGATACCTTACAGAGCGTACAGTCTATGGGATTTATGCCTATAATCATGTGCTCAAGTGTTGTTCGTCAGCTTGTACATGGTTCAATCGAGCGGGAAATGCCTGGTGTTGTGGTTGTTTCCGAGAAAGAAATTCTTTCTGCCGGAAATAGTATAGGACTTGAGATTCTGGGTGAAATTACCGGTGATGAAAATGTTGGAGAGGGTGGAAGATAGATATGCCTGCGATGGAAATGAATGAACCGACACGAACGATAACAGCCAGAACTTTGGAAGAAGGCAAGTCAAGGTTGTATAAAGATTATCAGGGTGATTATGAAATCTTGAACAAGCGTACTGTTCTTGTTGGCGGTTTTTTAGGTTTTGGGCAGCATGAGGAAATTGAAATTACATATAGACTTCGAAATCGTGGCGGAAATAATTTGCAGAGTTCGTACAGTCAAGCTTCATATAATCAGCCGGCTTACGTTTCTCGCGCACTTTCAGAGCGCTCTTATTCTGCAAGTCCGGCAGCTGATGACTTTGGAAAGAAAAGGGAAGAGCTTTTAAAGACGTTGTCTCCGCAACCGGAAGCAAAGCTTGATTTGAATGCAATAAGTTTGAAATATCTTGCAAAAAAAATTGATGAAATCGATAAAAAAATCGATGAAAGACCTTCTGTCGTTGCTTCCCAGGAGGAGCACCCAACGATTGTTCGCATTGAAGAAATGCTTGTTCAGAATGAATTTACGTACAGCTATATAAAAAAGATTAAGGAGCGTATAAAGGCGACTTTTTCCCTTGATCAGCTTGAAGATTTTTATTCTGTTCAAAAAGAAATCGTCGACTGGATTGGGGAATCCATAATAGTTTCAAATGATGCAGTGCACAGAACTCCAAGAATTGTAATTATAGTTGGACCGACAGGGGTTGGAAAGACGACTACGCTTGTAAAGCTTGCTGCTCAGAATGTAATTGCTGCCAAAAAGAACCAGAAACCTTTGAGACTATGCTTTATAACTACGGATTCCATGAGGGTTGGTGCGTTTGAACAGCTTTCTCGTTTTGCTGAGCTTTTTGAACTTGATGTCTTAACGGCAGAAAGCGCGGATGATGTAAAAAAAATCTACGACAGAATACGGAATTCTGTGGATATGATCTTCATAGATACCAGCGGTTACAGTCCTAATGATTCCTCTCATATTGGAGCATTAAAATCAGTCCTTGACGTTCCTGGACTTAACCCGGAAGTTTACCTTGCTTTTTCAGCATCTACAAAGGCAAGGGATATTAAAAACATCATACAGAATTATGAACCTTTTGCTTATAAGTCTGTCATTGTTACAAAATGTGATGAATCAAACCAATATGGAAATGTAATAAGCGTTCTTAGTGAAAAAAATAAGAGTGTTTCTTATATTACAACCGGTCAGAAAGCCGCCGGTTGTATAGAAAAGGCAAGCAGGATAAAGTTTCTGATCCGGCTTGAGGATTTTGAAATAGACAGAGATCATATTGAAAATAAATTTGGAGAAAAATAATGGAAGAACAGGCAGAAGATTTGCGCGAGCTTTTAAATGGCGGTGTTGCAGTGCCGGCCTCTACTGATAATGAACAGGGAGCGGGCGGCGGACATAAAACAAGAATAATTGCAATTACCAGCGGAAAAGGCGGAGTTGGAAAAACTAATATTTCCGTGAATATGGCTATTGCTTATGCTCAGCTTGGAAAAAAGGTTATTCTTATTGACGGTGACTTGGGTATGGCAAATGTCAATGTTCTTCTTAATGTTGTACCACAGTATAATCTTATGCATGTAATAAACAAAAAGAAGACCATGAAGGAAATCATCCTTGATACGGAATTCGGAATAAAATTTATTGCGGGAGCAAACGGATTTTCGAAAATTGCAAATCTAAGCGTTGAAGAGCTGGAATATTTTGCTAAACAGTTCAGCGCATTAGGAAATGCTGATATTATCATAATAGACACTGGTGCAGGTATTGCGAACAATGTGCTTCAGTTTGTTGCTGCAGCTGATGAAGTTTATGTCGTTACTACCCCGGAACCTACTGCTATTACTGATGCATATGGAATTATAAAGATCATAACAACAGAGATTGTTGACCGCCCTGTAAATCTTAAGCTGCTTGTAAACAGGGTTCATTCTGCTGATGAGGGAAAAAGAATTTCTGAGCGGATTATTACAATTGTTGGACAGTTCCTTGGTTATAAGGTTGATTACATAGGATTTGTTTATGATGATCCGATTGTTCAGGCTTCCGTCATCAGACAGAAACCTTTTATCTTTGTCAATCCTACCAGCAAGCCTTCTGTGTGTCTAAAGCATATTGTAGGACGTATTGAAAAGACTGATTTTTCTGGAAATGAAGGAGTTTCAAGTTTTCTTAAGAAATTTCTTGGAAAAAAAGATAGAAATGCATAATTTACTGTCTTTTTGTAGCTTTTTGTTATATAATATAATGACTCTTTTTGGAATTTTTTCATAAACATTAGGAGTTAAAAAACGGGAGGAAAAAATTGAAAAATGTAAAATTCATATTTGGTTTTTCTTTTTTAGGTTTTTTGCTGTCCGTTGTATTCGGCATTACTTCGCGGGGAAATTATTTTGGCAGGGTAATCCTGCATGCATTGATTTTTGCTGCTGTGTTTGCCGTGCTTGCTGTTTTGATTCAGTTTGTTTTTAACAGGGTTTTGGAATTTGATGCAGATTCGATGGGAGATGCTGTTGCTTCGCCTGCTATGGCAGACAGCGGTGCTTCTGTCAGTTCTCATTCTGTTGATATTGTAGTGCAGGATGAAGATCTACCTGCTGATGAGGATGGTTCACAATTTTATGTTGGAATGAGCAGACAAATGCTTGCACCGGATGATACGAATCCTGAAACAAAGCCTGTTCAGAAAACAGATCAGTTTGTTTCTGGTAATACTGCCGGTGAGGTCACGTCTGCTGTACAGGCAGCTTCTCCTGCTCCTGCAGGTTCTTCAAATGTCGCTCAGATGGTTTCGGCTTCAAATACCGAAAGTGCTGCGTCATCATCAGGCTTCGTTCCTATTTCTTTAGGCGAAACGCCTTCTAATATTTCAAGCGTTGAGTCAACGACTCATGAAGATATAAAAAAAGTTGAAAAGAGTGCGCCAGTATCGGCTTCAGCAGATACTGAATCAGGGGGAGAGGAGTTGGATTCTCTTCCGGATCTTGAGGATCTAACTGGATTTGCATCATCTGTATCAGCACCGCCGGCAGACGATGTTGAGGTTGAAGATTCCGGCTATGCCGAAAGTGCGCAGGGAAAGAGCATGTCTGCTGAAGAAGTGACAAGTGGAAAGGATGCTGAATTGATGGCAAAAGCAATAAGCACCTTGCTGGCGAAAGAGTAAAAAAATAAGGTTAGGGTTACTTTATGGAAGATATTACAGTTGCATCTATTGATGAACAGAAGTCGGTAAATGATGAAAAAGAAGAAGATTTGCTTTGGGAGGAATTCCGAAGAACAAAATCTGCTAAGCTTAGGGATAAATTCATCCGTCAGTATATGCCGCTGGTAAAATATGTTGCTGGAAAGGTTGCTGTTGGAATGCCTAACAGCGTTGAATTTGATGATCTTGTCGGCTTCGGGCAGTTCGGGCTTCTTGACGCTATAAACAAATATGATCCTGCAAAGGGTGTTAAATTTAAGACTTATGCGGTTACTAGAATCCGCGGTGCAATTTTTGATGAGCTCCGTGAAATAGATTGGGTACCTCGGTCTGTAAGACAGAAATCTCGTGAAATTGAAGATGCAATCGTTAATCTTGAGGCTAAATTAGGAAGGACAGCGAGTGATTCTGAAATTGCAGCTTCCTTGAAAATGAGTGAGGATGAATATCACCGTACTGTAATGAAGGTTTCGGGTACAAGTATTCTTTCTCTTAATGAAGTGTGGTATTCAGGAGATGACAGCGACAGTATGTCTATCGGAGACAGCATTGAAGCTCCTAACAGTCTTAATCCCGATGTAATAGCAGAACGTGAAGAAATAAGAAAGGTAATAATTCAGGCTATAAATGAGCTACCGGAAAAAGAAAAGATGGTTATCGTTCTGTATTATCACGAAGACCTTACTTTCAAAGAAATTGGTGAAGTTCTTGAAGTTAGTGAATCTCGAATTTCACAGCTTCATACAAAGGCAAATCTAAGGCTACGTGCTAAGCTTACGAATCTTAGAAAGGGCATTATCTGATAAATGTATTCGTTAGATAAGATCAGGGAAGAATTGCAGAGGCGTCTCAAACTTGATAATCAGATTAATTCTGTTGAGGTTAATGCTGATTCAGTTGATGAGGCATTGGCGGATGCTTCTGTTCAATTTGATACTAAGCCCCAAAATCTTGAATTCGAAGTCGTTGAGCGTGGCAGCAACGGTTTTTTGGGAATTGGTAAGAAACCCTGGAAACTCCGTATATATCCTAATCCGGAAGTTTCTACAAAGCAAAAGAAAGTTTCCGGAGATAGTTTATTTTCCGATGAAACCTCTGCCGGTGAAGAAGTTATTACACAGAGAGACGGATTGTTCTATGTCCGTCATTTTGGAGATTCAATCAAGCTTAAGGTTCTTCTTCCGATCGGAGACGGACTTCCTGTCAATGAAAAAGAAGTTATTGATGCTGTTCAGCGTCCTGATACACTTGAGTTTGATGAAAAGCTTATAGCAAAATATGTGATTAATGGTACCGAAAATGAATATCAGACAGTCGGATCGTATAAGCATCTTGCTTCTGCAGATTCTATAGTTGCTGTAGATATAACCCGTGATGAAATGCACGGAAATATCATAGTTGATGCACCTGGTATGAGCGGTGCCGACCTTTCTTATGAGCAGATATACAATGCCGTTGAAGCACAAGGTGTGCGCTGCGGTATAAATCCTGAAAAAATCAAGGAATTCGTTGATAATCCTGTTTATTCTACGCCGTATGAAGTTGCTTCCGCCATTTTACCTGAAGACGGACATGATGCATACGTTCAGTATAATTTTGAAACTGATCAGAACAAACTTAAGGCCCGGGAATCAGAAAGCGGAAACGTTGACTTTAAGGAACTTAATAAAATTCAGAACGTCGTTGAAGGTCAGGTTCTTGCGACGAAGATTCCTGCTACCCGTGGAAAAGGCGGAAAGACTCTGTTCGGTCATTATCTTGAAGCAAAGGTTGGAAAGGATATAAACGTTCAGCTTGGTCAAAATGTAAAATTCGATAAGGACGGCGTAACTATTGTTGCGGCAATAGACGGTCAGGTTCTTTTTGTAAATGAAAAAATTACGGTTGAACCTCTGCTTATGCTCGATGCCGTTAATATTAAGTCAGGTAATGTTAAGTTCGTTGGTTCTGTAATCGTAAAAGGCAGTGTAGAAGACGGCTTCGATGTAAAGGCTTCGGGTACAATTGATATTGGAGGATCTGTCGGTAAATGTCATATTGAATCTGAGAATGGGGATGTAATCATTCATCAGGGTGTTTTTGGAAAAAATGAAGGGGAAATCAAGGCCGGAAAGTCACTTTGGTGCAAGTTCGTTCAAGAAACAAAAATTGAGGTTGAAGAAAATGTCATTGCAACAGATTCGCTTATGAACTGTGATATTACGGCAATGAAAAATATCGTTGCATACGGAAAAAAGGCTCAGATTACTGGTGGAACTCTGTTTGCTACAGAGGAAATCTGTGCAAGAACAGTGGGTTCTCCTGGCGGTGGTACAACTACGACACTTTCTGTAGGTGTTGATCCAAGGGCAAAGAAAAAATTGGATGACTTGCTCAGGGAGCAGGCAGAAGTTGTAAAGGAACTTGAAAACATCGAGCTTGATATACAAACTCTTGAAAACCAGAAGAAGATACGTAAGAATCTTCCTAAAGATAAGGAAGAAAATCTTTCTAAACTTATGGCTCGTAAGGGGGAAATCCTTACTCAGTGTAAGGAAATGAATAAAGAAATAGATGCGCTACAAACACGCTTGAGGGAACTTAAGGCAGTCGGAAAGGTTAAGGTAGAAGGAACTACTTATGCCGGTACGAAGATTTATATAAGGGATGTTCTGGATGAAGTTCATGCAGATGTAACGGGCTGTACTTTCTATTATGAAAATGCCTTTGCAAAGCGTGATAAATACGAGCCACCGGCGTTGGACGTTACAAAAGGGCCGGAAGGATATAATTAATGGGTTTGCAGCCGATAGACCTATCTACTATGTATTCTCAGATGTCGAATGTCGCAAATCAGGTTGCGCATGGAGAACAGGGGGTTCAATTGGCAAAATCCATGCAGCAGGTTGATGTTGTAAAACTAAATTCTGAGCAGTCAAAAAAAGTTCATCAGGCAGGAGAGGATTCAAAATCTTCGGCTGTAGATCAAAACGGCAGTAATGGACAGCAGTTTGCAGGCGGAAAAAAAGGAAGTAAGGAAGAAAATCAGTCTGAAGAACAAAATTCCAACGATAAGTATCGCCTTAAAGAGTCTTATCTTGGGCTTCATATTGATATTACGAGGTAAGCTTGAAAATTTTTTTGATATTCCTTTGTCTTTTTAACATATTGATGTGGATTGTTTTTTTGAAGAAATTCAAGGCTCTCTTCACGGCTGATGATATTCTTGAAAGCACAAAAGAAAAGATGAACCGCATAATTTCTGATATGAACCGTAATGTAGACAGGGATATTACGGTTGTTAATGATGTGATTTCAAGGCTTGATTCTGCAAGAAATGATGCGGAAAAAGCAATGAAACTAATGTCTGAGATGGAAAAGAAAAGCGTGGCTCTTTCTGAATTCAAATCAAAGGTTTCTGCGCGTACTGAAAAGCTTTCACCATATTCAGCAAAAGTTGAAAAATCTTACGAAAAGCATAAGTCCCGTGTTTCTCTTGACAGAAAAAATGTTTCGGATCGTCAGACTGTTTCAATAACACAGGAAGGAGAGCGTCAGATAGGTAAGGAACCTCTGCAGAATACTTTATTTGACGAACGGGCTGCACCTATAAACACTGTAGCAGAAGTTTCTGTGATGGAAGACGGAGCTTCCTACGCAGAGATTCCTGTTGTTGTTCCCGAAGTTTTTGTAAGCGATACACCAGTAGTTACTCATTCAAAAGAAGACCTTAAGACCCGCATAATCCATATGTATGACCTTGGATATTCCCCTGATGATATTGTTCATCAGCTTGACTGCTCAATGACGGAAGTTCAGTTCGTTCTTACCTTGGAAAACAGAATTTAGTTTTAGATTGATATAAGGTTATTCAAAAAGCTAATAAATTAAATATTAGAATAACTTCTCAATAAATATCAAAGTTTTTTAATTTTTCTTGTAAAATTTGAATTTTGTGGGTATGATTTAAACATATATATTTTGACTATATAGTGGGGTTGAAATGGATATCCAATTACAAGAGTTAATTGATAAGATTAAAAAAGACGGTGTTACAGCCGCAGAAAAGACGGCCGCTTCAATAATTGAAAAAGCTCAGAAGGATGCTGATTCAAAAATTGCAGCAGCAGAAAAAAAATCAGAGGAAATGATTAAGAACGCAAAGGCAGAGATTGAGCGCCTTGAAAAAGCAAGCAACGATGCTGTTGTTCAGGCATGCAGAAACATGCTCATCGGTTTCCGTGATTCATTGGTTGCAGAACTGGATGCAATTGTCCAGACTGAATCTGCAAAGGCTTATTCTTCTGATCTCCTGAAATCTTTGATCCCGGAAACTGTAAAGGCATGGAGCAAGAACGCAGATGCTTCTGAACTTTCGGTTCTTCTTAGCGAAAAAGATCTTAAGACCCTTGAAAGTGAACTTAAGACTGCTCTTAAGGCAGAAATCGCAAAAGGACTTGAAATCAAATCTGACAAAAGTCTTTCTGCCGGTTTCAGAATCGGTGTAAACAATGGTGCTGCATATTATGATTATTCAGCAGAATCAGTTGCAGATTTGTTCTCTGCGTACCTTAATCCACGTGTAGCTTCCCTTATGAAAGAAGCTACAAAAGGAAACAATTAGTGAAAGAGCAGTATTATTTAGTTTCGCAGCTTCCTGATATTTCTGCTGCTGGAGAAAAATCTACGCTGCCTATAACTGAAAAATATTACAGGGATTTGTGTTCTCGTTTTCTTGATTCAAAAGATGTGAAGATTTTAAATAATCTTTCTCTTACGCCTTCAAGGGAAGCTGAATCAACTGGTTCCGTTTTTTTAGATGCCTGGTACAACAATGAACGCTGCCTTCGCTATGCGTTGGCTCAGGTTCGTGCCCAGAAGATGAAAAAAGATGCCGGTTCAATTCCTGTTTCAATTTCTGGTGATATTGTTCAGGCTGCCAGAACGGCAGTCGGTATGGATAGTCCGCTTTCTGCAGAGCAGTTCCTGTATGAATACAGACTCAGCTATCTGAATGCAATTCAGCCTATGGATTCATTCTCTGTTGATGCTGTGTTTGCATATGGAATCAGGCTTATGCTTCTTGAACGAATTAAGAAGTTCAATGCAGAAAAAGGTACGGATTCATATCACAAAATTTATGATACTATACTTGGAGAAAAAGCATGACAGATACAAAAGGTACAGTAGTCGGTATCAATGGAAATATGGTTTCTGTAAAATTTGACGGAAACATTTCCATGAACGAAGTTGCCTACGTTAATGTTGAAGGCAAAAAACTTCGAGGGGAAGTTATCCGTATCCGCGGAAACATTGCTCAACTGCAGATTTTTGAAATGACTCAGGGTATCAAGGCTGGTGATGCTGTAGATTTTACAGGTAACCTTCTTTGTGCTCTGCTTGGCCCTGGACTTCTTGGTCAGATTTATGACGGATTGCAGAACCCGCTCCCCCTTGTTGCAGAGCAGGCTGGATTCTTCCTTGAAAGGGGTGTTTATGTTGATGCCCTTGATAAAAACGCAAAATGGGATTGGACTCCTTCTGTAAAACCTGGTGATAAGCTCCAGAGAGGAGATTCAATCGGTTCTGTTCCAGAAGGACCTTTTACTCACAAAATTCTTGTTCCTTTCAATCTTTTGGGAATTTACACAGTAAAAGAAGTTACACCTGCAGGTTCATATACAATTATGGACAAAATGGCTGTTGTAACAGATGAAAAGGGAAATGACCACGAACTCAAGATGTGTTTTGAATGGCCGGTTAAGCGTGCTATCGACTGCTATGCAGAACGCCTTGCACCAACCGAAACAATGGTTACAAAGACACGTCTTATTGATACTTTCTTCCCGGTTGCAAAGGGTGGTACTTACTGTATTCCTGGTCCTTTCGGTGCCGGAAAAACAGTTATTCAGCATACAACTAGTAAATATGCTGACGTTGACATTGTAATCATTGCTGCATGCGGTGAACGTGCCGGTGAAGTTGTAGAAACAATTAAGGAATTCCCTGAACTTAAGGACCCTAGAACTGGTGAATCGTTGATGAAGCGTACAATCATCATTTGTAATACTTCTTCAATGCCTGTTGCTTCCCGCGAAGCTTCGGTTTATACATCAGTAACTTTGGCAGAATACTACCGCCAGATGGGACTTCATGTTCTTCTTTTGGCTGACTCTACATCCCGCTGGGCTCAGGCTCTCCGCGAAATGTCTGGTCGTCTTGAGGAAATCCCTGGTGAAGAAGCATTCCCGGCTTACCTTGAATCTTATATCGCTGCCTTCTATGAACGCGCAGGATATGTCCGTCTCCGCGACGGTTCAAAGGGATCTGTAACAATTGGTGGTACAGTTTCTCCTGCCGGCGGTAACTTTGAAGAACCTGTAACTCAGGCAACTCTTAAAGTAGTTGGTGGTTTCCACGGACTTACACGTGAACGTTCTGATGCACGTAAATTCCCTTCAATCGACCCGATTGCTTCATGGTCAAAATACCGTGGTGTAATCGTTGAACCAAAGGTGACTTTTGCCCGCAATTTGTACAAGCGCGGTGTTGAAGTAAACCAGATGATGAAGGTAGTAGGTGAAGAAGGTACTTCAACAGAAGACTTCGTACTTTATATGAAATCAGAATTCCTTGATTCCGTTTACTTCCAGCAGAACTCATTTGATGAAGTTGATGCTGCCGTAAGCGTTGAACGTCAGAACTATGTGTTCAACAAGGTTTTGACTGTTCTTGGTTCTGATTTTGCTCTTAAGGACAAGGATGAAGCTCGTACATTCTTCAATCAGATGCGTCAGAAGTTTGTTGACTGGAACTATATTTCAGAAACATCAGCTGATTACAAGGCAAAGGAAAAGGAAATTGATGATCTGTATGCATCAAAGAACGGTACTTTGCAGACAGAAGCTGACCAATTGCTTAAGGATGGTGAATAATGAACAAAGTATACAGTAAAATTGAATCCATCGTTGGTTCTGTAATTACAGTAAAAGCTGACAACGTAGCATACGGTGAACTTGCTGAAATTGAAACTCAGTATGGTAAGTCACTTGCAGAAGTAAATAAGATTGACGGTGATATCGTTTCACTTCAGGTCTTTGCCGGTGGACGCGGTGTTTCAACCGGTGATCACATCCGTTTCTTGGGACATCGTATGGAAGTTTCTTTCAGCGATAACCTTTTAGGACGAATTTTTAACGGTTCTGCAGAACCTCGTGATAACGGTCCTGCTCTTGCAGATAACCTTGTTGCAATCGGAGGACCATCTGTAAATCCTTCAAAGCGTATTATGGCACGCCGTATGATTCGTACGGGTATCCCGATGATTGATATGTTCAATACACTGGTTGTTTCTCAGAAGTTGCCAATTTTCTCAATCTCTGGTGAACCTTACAACCAGCTTCTTGCACGCATTGCCATGCAGGCTGAAGTTGACGTAATCGTACTCGGTGGTATGGGTCTTAAATATGATGACTACCTTTATTTTAAGGATACCCTTGAAAACGGCGGTGCCCTTTCAAAGACAGTAATGTTCATGCACACAGCAGCTGACCCTACAGTAGAATGTCAGAAGATTCCTGACCTTTCACTTGCAGTTGCTGAACAGTTTGCCCTTCAGGGAAAAGATGTTCTTGTTCTTCTTACTGATATGACAAACTTTGCAGACTCAATGAAGGAAATCGCCATTACACAGGAACAGGTACCTTCTAACCGCGGTTATCCTGGAGATTTGTATTCTCAGCTTGCAAGCCGTTACGAAAAGGCCGTTGACTTTGATAACGCCGGTTCTGTAACAGTTCTTGCAGTTACAACAATGCCTGGTGATGACGTAACTCACCCGGTTCCAGATAACACTGGTTATATTACAGAAGGTCAGTATTACCTTAAGGGCGGACGAATTGAGCCTTTCGGTTCTCTTTCTCGTCTTAAGCAGAATGTAAACAGTTCTACCCGCGATGACCACCGTGCCCTTATGGATGGTATGATTCGTCTTTATGCAAACTACAAAGACACTCTTGAAAAGAAATCCATGGGTTTCAACATGAGTGCATGGGATGAAAAGCTCCTTGCTTTTGGTGCTGAATTCGAAAAGGAAATGATGGATCTTTCTAAAAATATTAAATTGGAAGATGCACTTGACCTTGGTTGGAAAATTCTTGCTGACTGTTTTGATCCTGCTGAAACAGGTATCAAATCTGCTTTGGTAGAAAAATATTGGCCGAAGAACTAGTTTGTTTCTGTGATAGCGCTGCCTGTTCGTATGGGCATGAAATAACTCACAGTATATAAACAAATTAGAATTTATGGAGCGAAAAGCGTATGGCAAAAATAAAGCTGACTAAAAATGAGCAGAAGGTTCAGAAAGACGCGCTTAAAATGTATAAGCGTTATCTTCCGACTTTAACGCTCAAAAAGCAGCAGCTCCAGACTGAAATTCGTACTATTGAAACAAAAGCCAGGGAAGTCCGTGCAAAGCGCGTTCAGCTTGAAAAAGAATTCGCTCAGTGGATTTCCGTTTTTGGAGAAGCGGAGGCATTTAAACCGGATATGGTAACCGTTAGGAATATAAGAAAGGGGATTGGCAATATTGCCGGTGTAACCATTCCGATTTACGAAGGTGCCGATTTTTCCCGTGGCGACTACGATTTGTACGAAACTCCGTTATGGATCGATTTAGCTGCTGATAGAATGGAAAAGGCTTTGTCTTTAGATTTGGAAGCAGAAGTTCTTGATGAACAGGTAAGGCTTCTTTCAAAGGAGTTGCGTACAACAACACAGCGCGTAAATCTCTTTGAAAAGGTTAAGATTCCTGAAACAAAGGCAAACATAAAAAAGATATCTGTTTATCTTGGTGATGAACAGGTTGCTGCAGTTGTGCGCAGTAAGATTTCAAAGAAAAAACTTCAGACTGCCAGTGATGCAAAAAAGGAGGCTGACGAATGATTGTACCAATGAAAAAAGTCTCCCTTGTTGTTCTTAATAAGGAACGAAAGCAGGCTCTGGAGCAGTTAAAGAAACTGGGAGTTGTTCATCTTGAACAGATAGAAGGCAGGGGCGAACAGCTTGCTGCTTTCAAGGAAGCTTCTAACAATGCAATGGTAGCAGTTTCCGTTTTAAGTGAAGTAAAAGTTTCTAAGAAAGCTCCTGCGGCTCCAAAGATTTCAGATTCTGAAATTGCGCAGAAATGCAGGGAAGTAATTGAACTTTCTGAACTTAAAAAGAAGTTAAACGAAGAGATTTCAGCCGACAGTGCAGAACTTGAACGTTTTGCATCATGGGGCTGTGTAACTCCGGCTGATTTTGAATATCTTAAAGGAAAGGGTATTTCTTTAAAGATGTATGAAATTCCGGAAGACAAATACAATCTTATTGATGAAAATTCGAAGACTGTATGTGTAAACCGCTATAAAAAGGTTGTCCGTTTCCTGCTTCTTGATGCAGGTGATGAACGTCCTTCTGGATTTCCAGCAGAAGCTTTTGAAGTACCAATGCCTGTTGATTCAACAGAAGAAATCCAAAACAGAATTTCTTCTGACAAAAAACAGCTTGAGGAAATAGGCCGTACTTTTGTTTCTCTTGCTGCATTTATTCCTCAGATGAATGCTTTCAGAAAAGCCCTTGAATCAGACATTGAATTTGAAAATGTCTATTCTGGAATGGGACAGGAATCAGAGGGAAAAGAATCTGACCTTGCATGGATTTCAGGCTTTGTTCCAGTAGACAGCTTTAACGTTCTTTCTGATGCTGTAAAGGCAAACGGCTGGGCAATGGCTTCTTCTGATCCTTCTGATGATGAGGAGGTTCCTACTAAGCTTAAGAACAATAAGCTTGTAAGCCTTATTTATCCGCTTACAGACTTTTTGGGAACTGTACCTGGCTATCATGAATATGATATTTCAGGTTGGTTCTTGCTGTTCTTTACAGTTTTCTTTGGGATGATTTTTGGAGACGGTGGTTACGGACTTCTTGTGTCAGTTGCCATGATCCTTATGATGATTAAATCTGCTGCAAAAAAGGAAAATGTTCCACCTATGCTTAAGCTGGGACTGCTTCTTGGAATTGCGACTGTTGCTTGGGGAACTGTAACCTGTACTTGGTTCGGATTAAAGCCGGAGCAGCTTCCTGAATGGCTTTGTGCCCTTTCTGTAGCACCGCTTTCTAATGCGTATGCAGATATTGGCTGGCTGCCTTTCTGGACAGACGATGCTTCAAAGGGAACTCTGTCTACTGCGCAGAATCTTCAGATTTTCTGTTTTACCCTTGCTTTCCTGCAACTTTCAGTTGCACATTTTAAGGGTATGGCAAGATATAGAAAATCTCTGAAATTTTTGGGCGAACTTGGGTCAATGCTTCAGATCTGGGGTATGTATTATGTTGTTCTTTCCATGGTTGTAAGTTCACAGATATTTACTTTTGATCAGATTATATATGGAATTCCTGTTGGAACAGTTTCAATCGGTCTTGTTGCATTTGGATTTGCTTTAAGCTTTGTCTTTATCAACTATGACGGAAGTATAATTGCTTCAATCATGGAAAGTGTCAAGGGAATCATTTCTGTCCTTCTTGGAGTAGTAAACGTATTCTCGGACATTGTTTCATATATCCGCCTTTGGGCTGTTGGTCTTGCAGGTGCTGCAATTTCAAATACAGTAAATGAAATGGCCGGACCTCTTGTCGGTCATGCTGTTCTGTTCCTTGCACTTGTAGTTCTGCTGGTATTCGGACACGGATTGAACATGGTTCTTAATCTTCTGTCCGTAATCGTTCATGGCGTTCGATTGAATACTCTTGAGTTTTCTAATCACCTTGGAATGTCATGGTCAGGCTTTAAATATGCTCCGTTCAGTGAAACGGAAAAATAAAATATAATATAACATTTTTTAGGAGAATTATTATGAATTTTGGTATGTTAGGTGCTGCTGTTTGTATGGGTATTGCTGCTATTGGTTCAGCAATCGGAATTGGTATTGCAGGTCAGGGTGCAATTGGTGCTTGGAAACGCTGTTATGTAAATAATAAGCCTGCTCCATTCATCCTTACTGTATTTGCTGGTGCTCCTTTGACACAGACAATTTACGGTTTCCTTCTTATGCAGCAGATGGCTGCTTCTGCAAACACAAGTTCAAATCCAGCATTTGCACTTGGTCTTGGTATTGCTTCAGGTCTTGCAATGTGTTTCTCTGCTATTGCTCAGGGAAAAGCAGGTGCTGCCGGTTCTGATGCTCTTGGAGAAACTGGGAAAGGCTTTGCTCAGTACATCATGGTTGTAGGTCTTTGTGAAACTGTTGCCCTCTTTGCAATGGTATTCTCTATGATCGTTTGCTAAAAATAAGTCATAACGAATACGTCTTGTCAAGGCTAGATGAGCCTTGACTTGGATGTTTTCTATCGTCCATTCTGTAACAATTGTTTGCAAGAAATGAGATAAAAGATGCTTCTGAAAGGAAGCGTCTTTTTTTTGTCTGATTTTTATTGTATAATAAAAGCATGGATAAAAAATTTTTTAAGCCAAGAACCGTTTTCCTTGGCGGAAGTAGAAATGTAAAAAGAATAGGAATTGGGGGGGACGAACCTGTTTCCATTCAAACAATGTGGAAAACAGGAATTACAGATATTTGTGAGAATGATACAGCCCTAAAGGAACTCCTTTTAAAAATAAATGATTTGAAGTCGCTAGGCTGTGATATTCTTCGCTTTGCTGTTCCAGACATGAAAAGTGCGGCAAGCCTTGTAAAAATTCAGGAGCATACAGAAATGCCGCTTGTTGCTGATATCCATTTTGATTATAGGCTCGCTCTAGAATGTCTTAAAGGAAATGTAGCTGCAATCAGGATCAATCCCGGAAATATAGGAAGCCGTGACAGGGTAGAAAAGGTTGTTTCTGCATGTCGCGAAAAAGGCGCCGCAATCAGAATCGGTGTAAATTCGGGAAGCCTCCCAAAAGACCTTGCAGAAAAAGTTGAAAAAAATGAAATATCCCGTGCAGAAGCTCTTGCTGAAACTGCGGCCCGTGAATGTTCTGTTTTTGAAGAACTTAAATTTGATCAATATGTTGTAAGCATGAAAGCATCCAGCGTTCTTGAAACAATCGAAGCAAACGAAGCTTTTGCGGCCAAATACAATATTCCGCTTCATATCGGTGTAACAGAAGCTGGACCTCTTATTACAGGTATAGTTAAGTCGACAATGGCGTTTACACAGCTCCTAAATGAAGGAATTGGTTCGACAATAAGGGTAAGCCTTTCTTCGTCCCCTGAAAATGAAGTTATAACGGGCCGCGAGATTCTTCATGAAACAGGAAAAAGAAAGGGAGGTGTTACAATTGTAAGTTGTCCTAGATGTGGTCGTGAAGGTTTTGACGTTCATAATTTTGTTAACCGTTGGCAGACAAGGCTTTTGGGAATGAATAAAGAAATTACAGTTGCTGTAATGGGCTGTGTTGTAAATGGACCTGGAGAAGGTAAGCATGCAGATATAGGAATCGCCGGTGCAGGAGATAAGGCAATAATTTTCAAAAAAGGTGAAATAATTCGAACGATAAAGGCCGAAGATGCCGATAAAGTATTTGAGGAAGAATTGAATTCTCTGTAGCTGATTATGAAGAAGATTATATTTTTTATTATTTTGTTTTTTTTCTCGCTTTTATATGCTCAATCAAAACCAGAGGCTTTTGATGATGATATAAAGATATTTATGCAGGCAAAAATTTCATTCAATTCAAATGAATTTAACGATTCCTTACATTATGCGGAATTGGCAAAACAAAACAGGAAAAATAAAATTTCTTCACAGAGTATTCTTTTGGAAAATTCTTTTAAGCCGGCAGAAGTAAAATATGCAGGTGATTCAATTTCTACATCTTTAAAGATACTAGAAGAGCGTCAGGATTATGATGCCATTCAAATCATAAATTGGTATCAGAAAATAAAAGGCTGTGATTTCTTTAATGATTCAAAGAAAAACTTACTTGATTATATAAAATCTCTTGCTGCCTTTCCAGAAGCTGATTTTCTAATTGGCAAGATATATAAGGTTGAAGGTGAGTATGATATTGCCGTCAAATATTTTAATATGGCCCTTGAAAATGCCAAGAATCTTGATATTCCTGATGAAAAATATGATATTCTCTATGAGCTTGCAAACCTTTATTCAATACAAGGAAAAACAGAGCAGTATGAAAAATATTTGCTTTTGATTCTTGCTCAGGATACTGTTTTTCAGGACCGGGTTCTTATAGATGCTATGAAAAAAACAATTTCAAATGAGTCAAAAAACTGTCTTGAAAAATTTTTCCAGTTATACAGAATAAAGAATGCAAATACATTAAAGGCTTATTTTGAGATTGCAGATTATTATAGAAAACATAATTCTCCTAAGGCTTTGGAAGCAAGTATGATAGGAGTTCTTACCGCTTTTTCAAAAATTGATTCTGTATTCCAAAAAAGAAATCCTGAATATACCTATAAGGATTTGAAAGGCTTTTTCGAGGAACTGAAAAATTACCCTGATATCATTGAATGGGGAATGACCAATAAAGTGTGGCAGGGATTTTTTAATCTTGCTATAGATGCTCATGGCAGCCATTATATGTCGTTTACCCTGCAGATGCTCGATCTACTTAGATCTTCTGCTCCTGAACAATATTGGCGCGAAAAAGCTTATGTAAAGCTTGAAGAACTTTTAGGCTGACAAAGTCTCAGTTTATTGTCATCGTTCCGTATTCTAGTAAAATAGACCAATACCAATTGAAATTTCGTAGCTCTTAGCAGAAGAATCCCGCCAATCTTGATTGAATTTTTTCTTTAGCCATGGCATTTTCCTGCTTAAATCAACACCAATGCTTCCTCTGATGTTTATTCCGCGCATCTTAAGAGGGAATATTAGGCATTCCATTCCAGCAGAAAGAAAGCCGTCTGCAGGATTGAACATTGTTCCTGTTGCTTTGTTTTGAAAGATAGCAAAGTCAACAAATGGCGAAACCTGCACTTCCATGTCAAAATATCTGGAGTATTTGATTTTCTTTGCAATTGGTACGTTTTCCCAATAAATGGTGCAAAGCTTTATTGGCATGTCAACATTCACGACAATAGCGGCTTTTGAAGAACATGCGTTTGTGTGCGTTAAAGTAATATAATCTTTCAAAGCAGCTTCGTCTGATAAAAAGGATTCCTTAAATTCTGCGTCATATTTCTGATCACTTGCAATACCACGAAGCCTGTCTCCGAAAGATGAATAACCCTTTAAGTTTGCAAATCCATAAACCCGGGAATTGATACCAAAATTTATAGTTTTATTTTTTACAGGGATTTCAAATGCTTTGTAAAGATAAAGCTCCGCTGCAAAACCGGTTGTATATGAATTTGTTGAAAATGCATAAGTGTAGCTCTGTGCAATTGTTGCTCCTAATCCATCTCTGAGGTTTCCAATCCAGTTTACACGGGCTGTAGAAAGTGACTGCATTAATCCGACACCCTGTGTTACGATAGCATCTCTCTGGCTTTCAGGAATATCTTCTGGTGTCCAATTCGCGGCAAATGTTGCTGCTGGAATATACAATACTTTTCCCCAGTTTGGAATTTCCTGTACTGTAATAGGAACGGCAAACATATAGCTTTCTGTAAAATATGTAAGTTCATCGATTTTTTCTATTGTTCCGTCATCTTTTGTAAATTCCTGCTCAACCTTGCGGGTTGAAGACTGTTTGAATTGGTTTACGATTGAAAATTTTTCAAAATCTTTTGTAAGCTTTAACCCTGTTGAAATATCCCATGACGGTGAAATTTGTGTAGCTTCATAATCGATTGCAAGTGAGTTCATCCAAACTGCATCGAATGCCTTGAATTTAAAAGGTACATCAAAATCAAATTTGAATCCAACTACAGGATTTGGGTTTGAACCGCACATTTCCAAATGGAAATCAGAAGACATAGTTTCAAGAGTTCCCAAAAAGTTCGTGTCCCTTGCTTTTATTTTTAAATTCAATCCGCTAGAGGTACTGTATTTTGGATATGGAACTAAAAGCAGGTGAGCACTGTCCTTTACTTTTACAAAAATTGTTACAGGATAGATTTCATCTTCGGCTTCACTTGCGACAGAAAAATCTGTTTCAATTTCTTCAAATGCCCTTAGGTTGTTCAACCGTAATTTGTAATCATCTATATAGGAAACTAACTCGTCCTCGCTCTTGAAAATTCTTTTTTTATCGATTTTTTCTTTTGTCTCTAGCGCATATTTTTTTGTCTTTCCTTCTACAGAATATTCAACATTCGTTATTCTGTAATAATCGGCAAAGGTAAGTGCAGCAGAGAAAGCAAAAAAAATGAAGAACAGATATTTTTTCATTAATATGCACCTTTTCCGTTAAGGACAACCCAAACAGTTTTAATGATAATCCAAAGATCAAGCCACACAGACCAATTCTGGATATAGAATGTATCAAGAGAAATTCTTTCTTCATACCCTGTGTCAGATCGACCTGAAATCTGCCACATACCGCTCAATCCAGGAGTTACAGAAAGAACGTAATTTGCGTCAGCTCCATATTTGCTTAATTCGCTCTGTGTTACAGGTCTTGGACCAACAAGGCTCATTTCTCCTATAAAGATATTCCAAAGCTGAGGAAGTTCATCCAAACTTGTTTTTCTGAGGAATTTACCAAAACGTGTGACCCGAGGATCATCTATGAATTTCCGGTCTTTTTCCCATTCTGCGCGGCGTACAGGATCTGTTGCAAGAATCTGTTCTAGCATTTCTTGGCTGTTTTTGTACATGGAACGGAATTTCCAGCATTTCAGCTCCTTCCCATTTTTTCCGACTCGCACATGACCGTAGAACACAGGTCCTGGTGAAGTGATTTTTATAATGAGTGCAATAATAAGAGAAACCGGAATAACTCCAATTGCGGCGATAAGGCAGAAAAACAGATCAATAAGGCGCTTTATAATAAGATTACCAGGTTTTGTAAGATAGTGAGTTGAGGCAGTTGCAAGTATACCTCCTATATCTCTTACGCTCATTGAACTGGCAAAATAGTCCTGTTCCTTTGATACATTCATCGTGTATCGATAGGTTGAAACGATAGGTCGTAGCCTGCCTTCATAATTGCACATTATTGCAACTTTTATTTTCAGATTGCGTATGACTTCGATAATCTCGTTGTTGTCTGGAAAAACAGGAATATCATTGTGCATTGTGCATTCTGTTGCTTTGCTGTCTATTATTATAGCCGGTTTGTATCCAAGATATTTCTTATTCTGAAGGCGGTTAATTATTTCATTTCCGCTGTCACCGGTAACATAGATAACTGCAGGTACTCCCCAAAAATTGAATTTCCCTAAAAAATGACGCGAAATTTCACGCATTCCCGGAAGTCCAAGTGCAGAAATCGGTGTTGCAAGCAGGAAGGCAGCGATTACACCCAGATCATTACTGTCTTTTAAAATAATAAGCGTCAGTATTTCGTAATTGTGCAGAGAAGGATTGTCCCTGCTTATAAAGAAGATGCTTATCGCAATTCCAAAATAACAGAAAAATGAACAAAGGCAAAGCTTCTTTACTTCTTCTGACGGGCTTACCATAATTCCCGGATAAAGTCCCGCTGCGTAAAAAACTACAAGAAGCAGAGGAAAATAGAATGAATAGTATATAAAAGATCTGAAGTTGATTGCAGACGGATTTATGAGATTCACAATGAAAAACGAAAGACCAATGCAGAGAAAAAGACCAAATATATCAAAAATCATGATCATGATTCCCGATAAAAAAGAACTTGTTCCGTTTCTGTATGTTTTCTTAAAAAAAGCGATAAAATCATTAGAAGTCATATTCTATATTTTATTCTAAAAATCAATGACTGTCTATATGGATATTTTACAGTACTGCTGAAAGTCATGATTCATGGATTATAAAATGATACATACAAAATCAGATTTCCTATGTCCTATTATTATGACGGAATATCATTCATTTTTGCTACGGCATCAATCGTTCTTTGAACGGCTTCTTTGAATTCTTTTTGGAATCTTTCTTTTGTAAATGAACGTGCATGATCTACTATATTTTTTTTCTGGAATTTTCCTTCTGCATCCATTTTCTCAAAATCAAGAATGGCTTTTGAAAGGCTTTCTGTTTCCTGTCTGTCAAAGAAAATTCCGGTTTTTCCATTTACGACAGTTTCCAAAGCACCGCCGCGGCCAAAAGCAATTACAGGAGAACCGCATGCCTGAGCTTCTAGTGGTACAAAACCAAAATCTTCTTCTGCGCAAAAAAGCAGGGCTTTGCATCTTTGCAAATGATTTTGAAGAATATCGTCAGATACTCTTCCAAGGAAGGTAATGTTTTTATCACCTGCGGCAAGTTTTTTCAGATTATCCATTTCGGAACCGCCGCCGATTACGATAAGTTTTTTACCAAGAGAACGGCAGGCTGTAACTGCAAGATCTATTCGTTTATATGGAACGAGTCGGCTGAATGCAACGTAAAAATCTTCTCTTTCGCCGTCATTCGGATTAAAACGGCTTACATCTACAGGAAGGTATATAACCTGAGCGTCTCTGTTCCAGAATTTTTTTATTCGACGGGCAATGAATTTTGAATTTGCAATTATGGTGTCTATCCTCTGGCTGGAAACATAATCCCAAAGACGCAGTGATGGAATCCATCTGTTCATGAAAAATCCTGTTATTTTTCCGCTTCGTTTTTTATAGTCAAAGAACAGATCCCATGCATAGCGCATCGGTGAATGAATGAATGCAACGTGTGGTACATAAGGTGGTGTAATTACGCCTTTTGCGCAAGAAGATGATGATGAAATCACAAGATCGTATCCTGAAAAATCAAAGGATTCAAAGGCTGACGGCATGAATTTGAGCAGTTTTGTATATAATTTTGATGCCATCGGCAGTTTTTGTATGGAAGATGTATGAATCTTGCAGTTATGAAAATGATTTCCGAGTCTTTTTTTGTCATATACGAGCGTAAAAATTTCTGCATCTGGGTAAAGTTCAAGCAGATATTCTACAAAAAGTTCTGCGCCTCCATAGTTTACAAGCCAGTCATGTACAATTGCAACTTTCATGAATGTTCCTCCAAAGCTCTACGTATTATTGAAAAGGTCCGTTCAAAGGAATATATATCAGGGAGATTATTTATAGGCTCCGTATCATCCTTTATAAGGAGAAGTTTATTACATAAATCCGCTGAATTTCCCGTTTCAAAAAAAACAACCGGAAAATCTTTGTATATTTCCTTAAAAACCGGAATGTCAGAAAGAATTACTTTTGTTCCAAGATTCATAGCTTCCAATGGCGGCATTCCGAATCCTTCGTAATACGATGGCTGAACAAGTCTGAGTGCATTTTTATAGAGAGATCTCAAATCTTCGTCACTTATTTTTCCTGTGAAGACGATAGAACCGTTTGGGGCATTCTGTATTTTATTCAGCACGGTCTGATCATTCGTTCTGAAATTGTTTGCGTTTCCTACTATCTTAAGGCACGGAGAAAAACCTTTGTTTCTTGCCTCCAGAAAAGCATCTATGAGTATAGAGAGTCCTTTGTGCTTTTTTATGTTTCCTACAAAAAGGATGTAATCCTGCTTTTTTTCAGGCAGCATGCTTTTTTTTTCAAGAAACCATGACGGAACTGCGTTGTATGTTACAACAACATCTTTCCTGCATTTAAGGTGATGGATTATGCGCTCTTTTGAAAATTCGGAAACTGTAAAAATAAGCTTTGATTTTTTAATGGCATAAAGATAGCAGAGTTTTCTTATTAAGGTTCCTGTTCTAGATGCAAGTCCGGGAACATCAAGAAAAACTACGTCGTGAATTGTAGTGTAGACTGGAATCTTTATTCCTCCTGGAACATTGCAGTACGGAGAATAGAAAAGGTCACAATCATTGATTTTTTTGAGGAGAGATTTTGGAAAGCGGAAAAGCTCATTGACAGAAAATGTCTTAGTTTCACAGTTTTCAATAGAAGTATTTTTACCTGCATATTGGGTGAGAATCTTTGAATCACCAAAAAGCAGGCATTCATAGTTTTGAGTAAAGTATGGAAGAAGGGCGGCAAGATAAGAGCCTATGCCACCCGATCCGAGCATTCTGCAATCGATTGCAATCTTCATAAATACTTATTTTCCCGAAACTGTTGCAATCATATAGTCTGCGATTTTTTCACCGGCATGACCAATGTTCATCCATGCAGTTTCTTTTGCAATTTTTCTCTGTTCTGCAAGTACAGGACTGTCGCTGGCATTCTGAATAACTTCCTTGATTCTAGAGAAATCCTTTTCTTCGAGTTTTATACCCATTTTTTCAAGAATTTCAAACTGCCATAGCTTTTTCTGCAGGTCATAAGCATCGTAAGGACGAAGATCCATTTCCGTGTTTACATACATAACTGGTTTATCGCAAAGGAATGTGTAGTCAAATATGATTCCTGAAAAGTCCGAAATCATAATATCTGCGCGTTTCATTGAATATATGTTATCACGGTTGTAATCCCATTCTACGTTCGGATTATTCTTGTAGCGTTCTTCAAGACGTGCAAGCATATCTGCTTCTGATTTTTTTGACTGCGGATGCGGTCGGATTATGATTTTCCAGCCAGTTTCAGAAAGAGGATCTAGAAGTCTTTCTCCGTAACGTTTAAGAACTCCGACATTTCCCCATGAAGGTGATACAAGAACTGTAAAAATATGATTTTCTTCTGCCGGAATTGATTTGATTTTTTCTGCAAGTGTATCAAGGTATGAACATCCGACGGATACAAGATCCTTGTGTTTTATTCCTCTCATTTCTTCAAGAGTCTGAATGTCTTTTTTCTGATAGTCACCTGTAAGAAGTACAGAGTCAAAGTAGTCAAGACCGAAGAGTCTGTATGTGGTGGCATCATTAGGCATGTGAAGTACATGTGAATAATGCTTTACGTTTTTTGATCTTTTAAGCTGATATACCTGAAGACCAGGAGTTGTCATAAGTACAAATCCTGCACTGAGCATGTTTAACTTTGCGAATGCAGCATTACCTTCGCCGATGTATTCAGCCTTCACAAACTCATACTTTCCGTCAAAAACAGGATCGTTCTTAGCCGATGTATAATACATAAGCGGAATTTTTCTGCTTTCAAACTGGTCAATGACAGGCTTGAATACGTTCCAGTATTGATTTCCTTCATTATAGATTACATAGGGCTTGTAGGATGCGTCTACAGCACCTGATCCGTCTTTTTTTCCTGAGAAAAAAACTTTAAATTTTATGAATGCAGCCTTTGCAAGAAAGAATAAGGTTGCAGCAGCTCCGATCAAAATTGAAAAGAGCATACTTCCTGTACCTGGGTCAATATATAGTAAAAATGTGTTTGTCATAATAAATTCCTATTTAATTCCTTGCTGCCAATTGTCAGCGTTAAAGATATCTTTTGTTACTGTGAACCAGTCTTCATCCGGTACCTTGAATGTGTAAAGTCCGTTTCCGCCCGGTCTCCAGTTATGTGTCAGGACAACGCCCGATGCCTTTTTCTCAGATGATGGGATTTCTTTGATTTCTTTTCCGGTAAACGGATTTTTAGGAGAATCAATAATACCTTTTACTGCAAGAGACGGTACGTCTGCATTTGTCATAAAGTCGTTGTTTATCTTTAATTTTCCCGTTGCATTGAAATCCTTTACAAAAAGAATCGGATGATTGTGATCCGGGTTATAAAGATTTGGCCAGGATCCTTTGAAATTGCTGATCATGTAGCCGTCCAGATTACCGATTCCATGATCGCTTACAAGTATAATCCTTGTATTGTCGTAGCATCCGTTTTCTTTCAGATAGTCAAACCATTCTGCAAGACGTTTGTAAACAGCGATGTTTGCGTCTGAACTGTCAAGTTTAAGAGGATTTTTTTCTGTAATCGTTATGGCAGGTTCAAATTCTGGAGCCTGAAGCTTCTGCCCAGAATGAGTAGTGTCATTTACAATTGTAAAATATTCGTTTCCTGTGCTGGTAAAGTCTGTAAGCCTTCGCAGAAATGCAATTGCAGAATAGTAGTCAAGATATTCCATTACATCTGAGGTCTGATTGTCGCTTGACCACCAGATACCGTCATCATAGACGCTGTCGCGCATGAACAGAGGAACGAATTTAAACAGACTGAACCATACAAGGTTTCTTTTTATCGAGTTGCTGGTGATATTAGCCTTCACTTTGTCAGGATTTTCTTTTACCCAAAGACCTGTATATTTTCTTTCTACGTTGTATCCGGTTATTTTTGGATAAGGCTCTGTGATTGAAAGATCTGGGATCCAGCTGTAATTAGCCCAGCTTAAGTCAGATACGGTAGCATTAAAGTCTGCCTGTTCAGTGAACAGCCTTGGCATCATAAGAACTGCTTCGTTCTGTTTATCTACGAGTCTTTCTGTATTGCGCTTGTTCATTTCTGCCGGAGTATATTCATATCCTCCGTAGAGTCCTGGAGATCCTAAAAGTGTACCTTGATTATAAGAGACTGTATTCTTATAGAAAGTAAATCCATCGAATGAGTTATACAGTTCCGGAAATGTTTCAAAAATCGGTTCAACATACGAGGCTTGGGCGCGGTCAAGCATAAAGACAAATACGTTCTTTCCTGTTTTTGAAAGATGATAGATTGGAGTTACTTTCTTTTCTTCTTTTACATCGGAAGCAAGATTTTTTATGTAATTTCTGTAGGAACTGTTTATCTGGCTTATGTGAACAATTGAAATTGCACCTTCTGCAATAAGAATAATGGAAACAAGAGCACTGAGAATTTTCGGTTGCTTGAATTTAAGAAGAACCGCAGGAATCACCGTTACCGCAAGAACGACTGCGCAGTTAAGCAATACTAGCGGAGTCGGGGAGGCTGTAATTGAAGAGTCAAAAGTTATAAGGCGAGAAAGGTTTCCGTAAGTGCCGTTAAAGCAGAATGCATCGATCATTGCAATCAGCAGGACAGTCGGGAAGAATACTGCTATAAGAGTCTGGATTCTTGCGTGGAACAAGAAATAAACACAGCAGGGCCAGAAAACAAGCATACCCAGCATCTGAAGAGTTGAAAGATAAAGGAAATTAAGAGGGTTACCGCATCCATCAATATCAGCAAATTCAACTGCGGATGAATTGATTACAAAAGAAGGAACTACAAAGCCTGCCAGAAGAGCAAGGGCAAGCGAAGATGTTATGAAAAGCGAAAGCCTGGCTTTGCTGTTATTCATAATGGGCTGAAATGCAGTTTTTATAAGTTTGTTGACAAGTTTTACGGCAAGAGGTGCAAGCAGGAGCAGAGAGAATACAACTGCCATAAGGATTCGCTTGTGCATGAACCCGTTGTGGATGAAAATCAGGTAGAAGTCAAGGGCGATAATGCTTGCTGCAAGGATTATGTAAAGTGTCCTTAGCGGATTCTTTATCTTATAGAAGATATTCTTTACAAGTGAGAATACATTATTCATCGTCCAGTAGATTACAAGTCCGGACGGAGAATTATAGAGTATTACCAGGAATACAAGTGCCATTCCATATATTGTGGCTTTATCTTTGAGCTTAAATCCCTTTGTGTATATAGCACCGGCTATCCAGTTGATTAAAGTCATTGCAATAGGGAGCACGTTGATCGGAAAATTGCCGATATGGAACAGTGCATCCTGTTGTCCCATGTCGTGGATAAAAAAGAACGGGCGCCCATGAAGGACAGGGAGATTTGACAGAAAGCTGTATGCTGCAATGAAGAACGGAACCTGTATAAGAAGACCAAACGAAGAGCGTAAGGCCATAAGAGGATGATAATGATTCTGCTTGTAGAAAGTGGAAAGAATCATGTATTGCTCATCGCCTTTAAAGACTGATTTTATGCGCTTAATCCCGGGATCAAGTTTTTTTTCAATGTCTCTTTGAACCTGCTGCCAATGTTCGGCCACAATATACAGAGGCAAAGTTCCGATTGAAACGGCAAGACTTACTCCTATTACTGAAATACCAGGATTTTTAAATACATTCTGGAAAAGCATGAATGCGAATTCTATAAGCTGAATTAAAGGATAGATCACAATTGTATAAAGAAATGTTACCATAGGATAATTATATTACTTAGGACTGGAAAATTCAACAATCGCCTAATAAAGGTTTTGAAAAAATATTTTTTATGAATCTGGATTGTTTGTTTGAGAATAAAAAAATCATATAGAAATATGGAAAGAAAAATGGTATCGTACAGCTTATGGGTATTTACAGAAAAGTTCTTTTAGTTTTGATTTTCTTTTTTTCTTTGATTTCAAAAGGAATTTTTGCAGAAGTTTACAGTTCCCAGCAGATAATACCTGCCGGTCACTGGGTATATGATGCCATGATGTTTTTGAGCAATTCTTGTGCGCGTACTTCATTCGTGAACAATGCTCCTCTTACTGTTGCTGAGCTTAAGCTTTATCTTGATTTTATTCCCTATGATAAACTTTCTTCTTCCGGCAGGGATCTGTACCAGACGATATCTGATTTTCTTTCTGAAAAAAAACGTACTGGAAAATCTTCTGAAGGAATTGTTCCTCTTGGAGAAATGCAGTTTGCCATGAATCTTGGTCTTTATCCTGAAATTCTTTTTAAATCTTCATCTGATATTGACTGGTCATTTTCAAATGATTATACGGGGCATAAAAATTCAATTGACTTGCTTTACGGTGAAAAGAACGTGAATCCTTTTGATTTTTCTTCAGGCACAGTTTCTATTACTCCGGGATATTCTTTTGATTCTTCCGGAAACATATACTGGCAGAAAGATCATGATTATCCTATATGGAAAAATGAATATAACTATATGTTCTTTAATTTTATTACTTCCCGGGAAATTTACAGAAAAGATCATAGATATACAGACAATTATGCTGCACTTGATCCAAATGCTATGTCCCAGACATACAGAGAATACATTAAGAAAAAGGGAAAGACATATATTGCTTCAACGAATTTTTCCGGTTCAAAGACGGGGCAGTCATTCATTACTATTCCTGTTTATATTTCGTGGGGAGACAAAATTTTTATGGAAGCTGATCCGTGTATAGCAAAAAATATATGGGCAATGTCCTCCGGTAATAATTTTTCTAATATTCCTATGGGCGGTTCGGATCTGGACTTTTTATGGCCCCGTACGGTTTATACAAGTTTTGGAAAATCATTTAGGGACTGGGGAGTAAATTTTAATCTTTCTAGGCAGGGACTTCAGATAGGTAAGACTCAGACAGGAAGTGTAATCTATAACTCAACATTTGAGACAGATTTTTACTGCCAGCTGAATTTGTATAGTCCGCGCATAAAATACAATCTTGATGTCGTTCAGGTTAATGCCGGCAAGTTTCTTTATCTTCATCTTATTGAGGCAAGACCTTACTTTGATTTTCTGCGTCTGAGCGTTCTGGAAGGAACCTTGATTCAGCAGCCGTTTGAACTCCGTTTCCTTAATCCCCTTATGATCATGCATTCTTTTGGTTCATGGAATGATTATTCAGATTTTTTTGAGGAAAAGATTTACGGTGAGTCTCATGTGGCCGCTTATATGGGTCTTCAGGTCGAACTTACGCCATGTAAATATTTCAGAACTTATCTCTTATACGCGCAGAACGAAATTCAATCTGCTGCTGAAAAAGAATCTGCAAACGGGAAGGCTATGCCGGACAGTTTTGGTGCACAGCTTGGATTTGAACTTACGTTGCCGGATAACAGACATAACGGCTGGTGGATAGGAACTCTTGAGGCGGTGTATACGACACCGTATCTTTATATGAAACAAGGAGCGGATTGGTCTCTCTATAGTGAACGTTATGACATGCAGACAAATGGTGACAGTCCGATTTGTTCTTGGATAGGAACTCCGTTTGGTCCCGATGCTCTTGGGGCTCAGGCAAGATTCGGATATTCAAAGCCTTCAAAATGGTCTTGTGAGCTGGATCTGCTTTTCCTTGCGCACGGAACTAATTCTTTTGGAATTTTTGACAATACAGTGACTATAAACGGGGTTGAATATTATGCATATTATCCTTCCGTTCTTTACAGACTTGGCTTTTTGGGAGCAGAAGAAGCCGCGAACATAGCCCGTGACTACCGGCTTACAGGAACCGTGCAGTATACGAATCAAATTACTGCAAAAGGTTCTGTAAAATTGAACAATCATTTTGAACTTAATGCGCAAGGAACTTATTCATTTATATTCAATAATGGAAATGAAGAGGGGGCTTTTGCGCAGGGCTTTGAAGCTGCTGTTGCTCTTGAGTATTTATTGTTTTAAAGTTAAAAATAGGTAGGACTATGAAAAAATTTGTTTTGCTATGTTTTATTTTATCTGCTTTGAGTGGTTTTTTGGCTGCTCAGCAGAACGCTACAGTTGATATTAATGATGAGATTTATTACGTTATTTCTATTGCACAGGACAGGGGCTTGTGTGATTATTTTTCAGGTGCCAGACCGTATTCTGTTAAGCGCATAAAATATGCTGTTGACCAGATCCTTGAAAATCAGGATAAGCTTAAGCCAGCTGAACTTAAGGTTATAGAAAATTTTCTCGACAGGTATGTAATTCCGGAAAAGAATTCGATCGGTCTTTTTAAGATGAATGTTTCCAATCATAAGGATAAGTGGCACTTCAGCTTTAATTATGATTTTGGTTTTGAGACGTCTGGTTCTGGAGGGCTTTACACTAATTCGGATTTTAATCAGGCTGGATTTGACGTTATTACATCATTCAATTTTACGGGTGATCTTTCAAGATATTTTTCCTATAATTTAAATGCGTTCTTTGACGCTTCAAGCATGAAACTTTATGAATGCGGCTCTGATTATTTTATAGGTTATCCGTGGTATGATGACGGAGTTGAAGCTTATGTTCTGGGATTTACTACTGTAGAACCGCGCCGCCGTTATGTAAAAAAATTTCTTAATACAAGTTATCTTCCCTTTTCTTATCATAAAAAATGGGACGGTCAGTTCTATTATTTTTCTGATCTTTCTGCAAACGGAACGGACAGCTGGGCCTCTGAGCCTGGTGTAAGCGGTGGAATAAAGGCAGAGATCCGCGGAACATGGTGGGACGGAAGGGTAACTGTTGGTGCGGCGCGTATTGAACGAGAATGGGCTGCCATGGATAATGGATCCAGTCTTGTATTCAATGCAAAGGCACGTCCTTTCTTCAGCCTTGATACAACTGTAGAATTATTTAAGTTCATGAAATACTCTTCCTTGACTGGTGTTCTTGAATATCCTAATCAGGACTATATAAATTCATCTTCGTATGCAGAATTAAAATCCGGTATTGATGATTCATATTTTTATCAGAATGCTTTTTCTCTGAATATGTTTGAACTGGATTTCAAGTATTTTCATTTTGACTTTGGTTCATCATCTGTGTGGCCTAAGCGATTTGAACTCGGTTATATGTTCCCTCTTGTGCTTTATGTTGAATATCAGAACCACATTGGAGACAGTGACAATCTTGCGGTTTTTGCAGATGTGAAGTTCAGGAAACCGGGGCTTGGATCCCTTTGGTTCTCGATTTACCTTGATGAAATAAACGGAATGAATAATAATCCTTTGACTTCTACTCGTGCTATGTTCAGTGGTCAGGTAGGCGCAAAGGTTCTTCTTCCATGGCTTAATTATTCTTCCGTTTCAATGCGCTATACAAAGGTTGAACCTTATTGTTATACACATCATTCTATAAATTATGCTTCGTCGTATAGTCATTATATAAGTGAAAATTATACAAATAACGGTGAATGTCTTGGTTATTATCTTCCTCCTAATTCTGATGAAGTGTTTGTAAGGTTTGATACAAAGCCTAGTGCGCTAGTACAGGCAAACGTTCAGTATCAGTTTATTCGTCATGGTGCGGATTATGGCAGCCAGCAGGTTCCGGGAAGTTCTTTGTATTCTGAAATGAATGTTTACAACCGTGATGACCTAAAAAAATATTTTTTGCATGATGGTGCCTATAATTGGATGCATATTCTCAGTGCAGGTGGTTCCGTTGAATCCAGAAAAACAAAGATTCCTTTTAAGGTTACTGCAAATGCAGGATTCCTGTTCAGCTATTACACTGTAATTGATTCTGCTGTTTACAATGACAGGGATGCTAGCGGAGTTTCAAGTGCAGATGAATCTACTTCGTTCCATTTTGTTGATAATGAAGAATATCCGGTACAGTGCGGGGTTGTACTTTCATTGGGACTTGCGTTGTGGAAATTCTAGGTGCGTGGACAATCCTTGTTATTTAGAGGAAAAAGGCTGTGCTCTAGCTTGTCTATAAAACGTTTGTTATATGTTTAGAAGTTTCTTTAGCTTTTCTGCAGCATTCTGATACGTATATGTATTTAAAAGTTTTTCAGGAGATTCTACAGGTTGTTTTAAAAGTTCTTCAAGATTGACGTCTGTATCATCAGGATTTATGTAATGTGCACAATTGCCGTACAGCTCTTCAAGACTTGCGGCTCTGCTTATTATTATTTGAGTTCCGCAGGCAAGAGCTTCCAACGGTGGAATTCCAAACCCTTCATAATAGCTTGGAAATACAAACGCACGGCAGTTTTTCATTAGAGACTTCACCTGTGCATCAGAAACATAGCCCACAAGTATAATGTTTTTTAATGTTTGTAAATTTTTCAAATCGTCTGAAACCATGCCAGAAATGGCTTTGCCGGAAATGGCAAATATTTCAGTCGGGTGCTTTTCTGCGTATTCTGCAATCCAGCGCAGGTTTTTTCGTTTTTGAAGGCTTCCTAATGTAAAATAGAATGTTCCTTTTTTCAGCTCTGGAAATTTTTCAAGAATGGAATTATCTTCCTGAATGCCTGCCATGTGATCGCAGCCGTTGTAAATTACGTCTATTCTGTCCGGATCTATATGATATTCTGAGCATATTTCGCTTCTGCTGAAATTACTTACTGTAATGATTTTTTTTGCAAAGCGGGCTACATGTGCATACATAATGCACATGTAAAGACGGATAAAAGTATCTTTTTTACCTTTGAAATCTTCCGGGAATTTTTTTGCATAAATGTCATGCATGAATACGATTCCAGGGGCAAAGAAAGGTGTTACGTTTGCAAAATCAAGGCAGACAGCTTTGTTTTTAAGAATATAGCCGCAAAGTGCAAGGTGCTCCCAAAGAGGGAATATTTTGCATGAATATCTACTTCTTATGACTTTTATGTTTTCAAAAACCGGTTCAGATTTATGGTTTGCAGGAATCAAGATTGAAATGCTATCTTTTTGGACGATTTTATCAAGTCGCTTACAAGTTTCGAATGCAAAACGCTCTATTCCTGTAAGATTTCTGCAAAAAAAGTCACCGTTAATTACGATACTCATAAAATCCCTCTGTTAGTCGCGGCTGTAAAGATCCCTGGTATAGATTTTTTCTTTTATATCTGCAAGTTCTGGGCTCAGCCTGTTAGCAATAATTATATCACACATTTTTTTAAACTCAGTAAAATCCTTGATTACCTTTGAATTGAAAAAATCTTCACCTTGATAGGTGGGTTCGTATACAACAACAGGAATTCCTTTTGCCTTTATACGTTTCATTACGCCCTGAATTGAACTTTGACGGAAATTGTCGCTGTTTGCTTTCATTGTAAGACGGTATACACCTACGACTCCGGGTTTTTTTGCAATGATTTGGTCAGCAATAAAATCTTTTCGTGTTGTATTTGATTCTACAATTGCGGAAATAAGATTTTCTGGAACATCAGAGAAATTTGCCCTGAGTTGTTTTGTATCTTTTGGAAGACAGTAGCCTCCGTAACCGAATGATGGATTGTTGTAGAAATCCCCAATCCTTGGGTCAAGGCATACGCCTTGAATGATCTGCTTTGTATCAAGTCCGCGGACTTCTGAATATGTATCAAGTTCGTTAAAGTATGCAACTCTGAGAGCAAGATATGTGTTTGCAAAAAGCTTGATCGCTTCTGCTTCGGTGCAGTTAGGATGAAGAATTTGAACGTCTTTTTTTATTGCCCCTTCAAGCAGGAGAGAAGCAAATTTTTCTGCTTTTTCTCTAAGTTCTGGTGCATTCTTTGGAAAGCTTACTACAATTCTGCTCGGGTATAGATTGTCATAAAGTGCGTGACCTTCCCTTAGAAATTCCGGCGAAAAAATAGTGTTTGCATAACCTGTCTTTTCTCTGAATTGTTCCGTGTATCCTACAGGAACCGTGCTCTTTATTACAACGGTTGCCTTTGATCCAGATTTTTTTACCGCATCAATTACTGCATCAATGCTTGAAGTATCGAAAAAATTCTTTTCTGTGTCATAATTTGTCGGTGTGGAGATAATTATGAAATCTGCATCTTTGTATGCTTTTTCTCCGTCTGTAGTCGCTGTCAAATTAAGATTTTTTGTTGAAAGATATTCTTCGATTTCTTTATCAATAATAGGAGATTTTTTATTGTTGATCATATCAACTTTTGACTGCATTATATCCACTGCGCAAACTTCATTGTGCTGAGCAAGCAGAATTGCATTTGAAAGTCCTACATAGCCTGTTCCGGCAACTGCAATTTTCATTGTTTTCTCCTGAATCACAAGTTTATTTTCTATTATCTCTTTAAAATTTTACCTAATGCTCTTATTCCGCCCATGATTTTTTCCATGGCATTGAATAATGGAGGTATATGTTTTTTTATGTCTGCCAAAGTGAATGTCAGCGGTGATTGCATTATGCTGACGATTCTGTCATCGTTTATAAGGTGAACCCTGTTAAATTGAAATTTCGGTTCCTTTATCATTTCTATTACATCATCAGGAATTTTTCCTGATTCCTTTATGCGGTTTTGTAGCGTTTTGTCTGCCAGCTTGTAATACGGAATATAGTTTTTTCCATTGAATTCGCTGGAATAGTAGTGGATTATCTTAGCGTTCTTAAGGAATGCAAGTCCTCCATGGCTGGGCTGACAGTTCCATTCGCCTGGAAGCTGTTTCATTTTCAGCCCTGTACGGTAATTTGCTTCATTCAATGCGCTCTGATCATGAAGATCGTGTTTTGTATATGCGGAGTATTTCCATACTTTATTCCACATTTTAAAAAGGGCATGCCCGTTTTCAGTGTCGCGGCAGAATACGATTCCTCCGTTAAAATTAAAGCCTTCTGCAAGAGTTCCGTGGAATCCGAGCTTTTTATCGCGGGAAATAAAATAATTTTTATGAATATGTTCTTCCAAAAGACAGTGACCGTCAAGGATACCGCCTGTCTCGCAGTCAAGCTTGTCTATGTCCGAAAGATCGTCGGCTATGATCGTGTCGCAGTCTATGTAAAGAAAATCTCCTCTTACATAGTCTGGTATTGCAGTCTTTATAAGACGGCTGCGCTCAACGTTTTTTACGCTGTCGTCAAATTCTATTGATCTTACATCTGCAAGTTTTTTTAGTTCGCTGCGTTTTTCATCTTCAAAAGATTTGAATGTTTTGTCATCTACAAGAACAATGATTTCTGCAGAAGGCATACGGTATCTTAACGACCATACAGACATCAATGCCTGTTCGTAATACAAGTCTTTTGGAGTTGAAGTAAGGACATAAACGTATTTCATATTATCTTATTATAAACTATTTTTATTTTTTATAATAGCTTTTATACCAATTTGCGAAACTTTCCAAACCTTTTTCCAATGGTGTTGTCGGCTTGAAGTTAAAATCCTTCTGAAGATCATCAACGTCTGCGTATGTCTGGTAAACGTCACCCGGTTGCATTGGGAGCAAAACTTTTTTTCCGGGTTCAGAAATGATTCCTTCTTTGATGAGGCAGTTTTCCAAGATTTCTACAAACCGCATAAGGCTTTCCGGCTTGTTGTTTCCGATATTATAGATTTTATATGGAGCCCCATCTTCTGTTTCATCAGGTGTTTTCTGTATTACGTTTACAATTCCGGTTACGATATCATCGATGTAAGTGAAATCACGGTACATGTCGCCATTGTTATAAATCTCAATAGGTTCTTTTTTTACAAGCTTATTTGTAAATTTAAAATATGCCATGTCTGGGCGACCAATGGGACCGTAAACGGTAAAGAATCTCAAGCCTGTAGCTGGAATTTTATACAATTTGCAGTAGGCATGGGCAAAGAGTTCGTTGGATTTTTTTGTTGCTGCATAAAGTGAGACTGGATTGTCAACTTTGTCCTCTGTTGAATAAGGAACTTTTTTATTGCTTCCGTAAACGCTTGAAGAAGATGCAAATACAAGGTGCTCCACAGGATTATGACGGCAGCATTCAAGGATGTTGTAAAAACCTAGTATGTTGGATTTTATATATGCATCCGGATTCGTGATTGAATAGCGCACTCCGGCCTGGGCTGCAAGGTTCACTACGATCTGGGGCTTGTATTTTGCAAACAGTTCTTGCATTGCGCCCATATTGGAAATGTCTTCTCTTATGAATTCAAAGCGGGTTCCGAATGTGCCTAGCATTTTAAGGCGCTCATCTTTTAAGGCTGTATCGTAATAATCTGTGATGCTGTCAACACCGATTATTTTTATGGAATCGATAGTTTCAAGAAGTCTTTTTGAAAGATAGCTTCCGATAAATCCGGCGGCACCTGTAATTAAAATCGTTTTATTTGAAAGCTCTATTTTTGACATATTTGTCTCCTGTCTTTTATTTTATGATATATTCTGCAAGAGATTTAAGATCCTGGTTCTGCTTTTCTGCAATAAAATTGTAGCGAAGCATTGCCTTGTCCTGCATTTCTTTGTATATGTCTGCATCCGTTATCTGTACAATTCTGTTTTTTATTTCTGAAATAGAATATGGGTCAAAATATAATGCAGCATCACCGCAAACTTCGGGAATAGAAGTTGTTCCGCTTGCGATTACTGGAACCCCGTATTTCATTGAATCGATAGGGGGATACCCGAAACCTTCATTTAGTGACGGATAGATAAATGCGTATGCAGTCCGGTTTAAAAGTTCAAGTTCATCGCGTTCAACATAAGACAGCAGTTTTACGTTTTTTGAATTTTTTATATGCTTTTCAAAAATCTTCTTGTTTGTAACCCCTGTTACAACAAGCTTGAATCCTTTTAGGTTTCCGTCGGAAACAAGCTGATCAAAAGCCAGTATCGCTCTCAGGGCATTTTTATTCCATCGGGCAGCACTTGTAATCAGAAAGAATTTTCCCCTTTCTATGCCATACTCATTGAGATTTGAATCATTCAGAATAGTTTTTACGCTTTTATAATTGTCCAGCTGATCAAAAGTCGGTGAGGCGAAGACTGGAATATTTCTATTCTGTGTTTCCGGATAAAAAGAATTTATGGAAGCCTTTGAATGTTTTGAAATCGTTATTACATTGATTCTACTGTCAGTAACAAGACGTCCGTTTATTGTTTTTAGCTTCTTTATATACCATTTGTTTAGCAATGTAAGAAAAAGGAAATCCCTTAATTTATCTTTTGGGTTTGTATCATATTGCAGCATTATTTTATCAACAGGCATTTCAAGTGTTCTTAATCCATGCACGGTTGTAAATATGTCTATATTTCCTAAAGGCCAGTTTTGGTTAAGGTTCAACATTGCTGAATATGCGCGGTCTATTTTTTGAGAAGTTATGATTTCTGAAAGAGATTGTTTTTTTATGTCAAACAGTTTTACATTCTTTTCTTCTGCTGCTTTTATTATGTCTGGATTTATGTACACAGAAGAATCGTAATAAGCGGTCATGTTTATTTTTTCTGTGTACTCAAGGAGCTTAAAGAAAAGAACTTCTCCATATTCTCCTCCACCATGGAATTTGCTTTGCGGAGAAGGCTGTGTTGCTGAAAGGTCATATAAAAAATTCATCGTTATTTAAGATCCCCTTTTTCAACTTTAAGTTTTTTCCAGTTGTCAATCTTAAAGATTGAATCTTTTACTGAGTACCAGTCATCATCATTTATTATAAAGCCATTGTTTTCTGTTGCACGAACTCTGTTTGCCTTTCCGAAAGAAATAAAAGTGGAATTTTCTTTTTCTTCTTTTGAAAGTTCCTCGATTTTATTACCCGTAAAAGGATTGACCGGATTATTTACAGTTCCTTTTACTGCAATGAAAGGAACATCAGCCTGAGTCATAAATGAATCATCGATTTTAAGCGAGCCTTTTGAATTAAAATCTTTAACCATGAGCATAGGATTAAACCATTCCGTAAGACGTGGGAATGAACTGTTTTCTTCAAAACCTGGAAAATTCTGGTAAGATCCATGATCTGAGGCGATTATTATGCGGGTATTGTCATATATTCCATTCTGCTTAAGGAAATTGATCCAATCTCCTATGCGTTTTAGGGAAGCAACCATTGCATGAAATCCCGGGTCTCCTGCAAGAAACTGTACTCTAAAGCCAGATGTATCAGGAATACCTACTGCAGGCGTATAATCAGGCGTTGTTACGAATCCAGGATCGTGCGTTGCTTCGTTGTCAATGAATATGAAACAATTTTTTTCGGAATCTATTCCTGATAGTTCTGGAAGCAGGTCCAACACAGAGTATCTGTCAATAAAATCAGAGGTGCTGTCTGCAAGACTTTCTGCTGACCACCAATCTTTATAGTGAACGATAGAACGCATTGACGGCGGAACAATCTTAAATATACTGAACCAGAGAAAATTACGCTTTATCCGGTTGCTTTTGACCGGCAGTTTTGGATAATTTGACTGCTTGTACCATAAGTCGCTGTATTTTCCTAATGCCTTTTCTGCATGTACGTTATCATGGCCGTCAACAAAAGAATAGACAGGAATTGTGTCGTAATTCGGATAAGGCGGATCAATTAAATATGATGAATAACCTTCTGATTCAAATATGAACGGAAGAAGACTAAGTGCCTGATTGTGTTTTTCCTGCATTGAAAGATTGCGTTTATGATTCATCTGCCATGGGGTATATTCATATCCTCCGTACAATGCTGGAGCAGCCTGAACAGTCCAGCTCGCAAATGAAACCGTATTCGGATAAAAAGTGAATCCTGTGTATGTATCGTAAAGGTCTGGAGCTTCCTGAAAGCTCGGTTTTACGTAATAGCCGGGAGCTTTATCAAGCATTATCACAAGGACATTTTTCCCTGTTTTTGAAAAATTCATTATTGGCTTTATGTCAGAAAGCTGCGGGTTTGGTTTAGGAGCGGCTAAAAACGATTTCTGCACGCTGATTCCATTTATGACGGAAAGTCCGACCATAGAAATCAGAAGAATTGTATCAAGCCAGATGAAAAGATGAGCAAGATGCTTGCTCATAAGCAGTATAGAAACCGTTATTATTGCTACAAGTACAGCGGAATTTAAAATAAAGTCAGATAATTTCGGGTGCAGATCTTTGTGTTCCGTAAATACAAGGTCTGCCGAAATATTTCCGTAGTCCCCCTGAAAGCAGAATGCGTTTATAGTTCCGAAAATAAGGAGAATAAAGAAGAAGCATTTTAAAACGCTTTGGATCTTTCTGTTGAATAAAAAATAAACGCAGACAGGCCAAAGAACAAACAGCCCAATGCTCTGAAGAAGACTGTTCCACAAAAAATACATAGGTGTTGTGTAGCCGTCAATATATGCAAAGTCAGATGCTGTAGAAGATGTTATGAGGAATGACGGAATGACAAAGCCTGTAAGCAGCGCAAGGGTGATAGCTGAAACTATAAAAAGTGAATTTCTGAATCCATCTTTTTTTTCTAGGTCAGCAAGAGGGTTATCCAGCAGCCATGTACATATGAACTTAAGTTTTGGAAGAAAAATAAGAATTATTACTGCTGCGAATACAGGAATTGACTGAAGCGGTTTCATCGTAAAAAGAACGACCAGGGCAACTGCAAAAATCAATGCAATCATCATAATTCTGAAAATCTTAAGTGGATTCTTAAGTTTGTAGAATATATTTTTTATAAGGGAAAATACATTGTTCATTGTCCAATAAAGGACAAGACCTGAAGGCGAATTGTAAAGTACAATAAGGAATAAGATTGCCATTCCGTAAATCTGTGCTTTTTCCCTGAATGCAAATCCTTTTGTATAGATGGCACCTGCAATGATGTTTATAACCGTCATTGCAATAGGAAGAACATTCACAGGAAAAGATCCGATCTTGAACAGCGCATCTGGAGCTCCAAGGTCTTTTATGAATAAAAATGAACTTCTTGATAATTCCGGACAGTTAGACAAAAAACTGTATGCTGCCATAAAAAACGGAATTTGAATCAAAAGACCTATGGATGAGCGCAAAACCATCATAGGATGATAATGATTCTGTTTGTAGAACGTAGAGAGCATCATATATTGCTCATCATCTTTGAAAACGCTCTTAATCCGGTCTATGCCGGGTTTTAGTTTTTTTTGAGTTTCTCGTTCTAATACCTGCCACTTTTCGGCAACTGCATAAAGCGGCAGACAAAGGAGAGTTACCGCAATACTTACTCCGATAACGGCAAAGCCTGGAACTTTAAATATTTCCATAAAGATGCGGTATACAAATTCTATGATCTGATGTAAGGGATAAATAATCATTGTGTATAAAGCTTCTGTCATAAAACCATCCTTAATTGAAAATATAAATGTCCATTTCAAGCTATTCGTCTATCATAGGCCATTTCAAGTATACGTAGTATTGAGTGTCCTTACCGTAGATTGTGTGATAGAAAGTATCCTGAATCATAGGAAGGTCTGTAAGCTGCTTTTTCAGTTCTGGAACTAGATCCAGTTCAGGAAGTGTAAATTCACTTAAGAATTCAAAATCCATGTTATAGCCTTTGATGATATACTTTGTGAGAACAGGAGAAACCGATCCTGCAAGAATAGGATAATTCTTTCTCTCCATTCTTGATTTTCCTGGCATACCTGTAATTCCACCAATGTAGATAGAATTTTTCTTGGAGAAGTCAACAATTTTACTAAGATCCTGGGCGAGAATCGAAAACCTGAAATTTTCGTACTCTTTCTGTTTTTGTACGAAATTACCGTACACAACAGCCTGTACAACAAGCCCGTATACGTAAAAGGCTGCAAGCATACCAGCAAATCTTTGAATCTTTATGTTTTTCTCCTGAATCAATGCATGAGCTGCAAAAACTGCCAAAAGTCCGCATAGCATGTCAAAGCCTAAGAAAGTCCTGTTTGTTACAAGGGCTTCTTCAAGAACAAGGTATGCACCAAGTGTAAGACTGTACATTGCAATAAGAATGACAATGGAAAGACCAATAGTTGCAAGAATATTCCTTCCGTTTCTTAAACGGACAGCAGCAACTGGGAAAAGAACAGCGGTAAGTCCGATAAAGAATTTTACCCATAGATTTCCGCTTAGAGGCAGAACGCAATGATTGTATAATTTAAAGTTTGTAGAAATTTTTTCAAAAATGCCGATTCCTGTTGCAATTCCTGTTCCTCTTGAATTCATTTCCGATTCAAATTGGTTCATAAGGAAGAATTTAAAGAAGAACAATGCAATTACATAACACAAAACAGAAATAAATGTATAAAGTCCAATGTTTTTTAAAGGTTTGTTTTTTAGCCACATTCTGAATGCAGTGAACATGGCCATTATAATGTATATACCGTTGGAAGCCTGATAAGAAGAACAAACCAATATAAGGCTTATGAATGACATCAAAGCGAAGTGTAGATAATTTTCTGTAAACAAGAACGGCAGAAGCGCAAACAGCATGGACAGTGCCATATAAGGGCAGTCGTACTTATAAGAAAAATTTGCAAGGTAGTAGATTGTTAAGCCGCATGTGACAGACAGGGCTGCAGTACATTTCCCGATGTTTCCTTCTGTTATTATGTAACAAAGAATATACGATGTAACTGTAAGAATCAGAAGTGTCCAAAGCTGTGTAAGAGGGGTTATATCATTTATAAAGAAATTTGCATGAAGGAATACGGCAAGTGTTTCTGAAATGTAGCGGCTCCAACCAACCCATGCTTTATGACCAGCATAACAGCGGCGGATGTCATCAGCATATTCATAGTTTGCGCGAATCAATGCGGAATAAGCTATACAATAGATTGCAAAAATACCAATCAGATAGTATAGGGTAGTTTTTCCGTTTGCAGTAAATGCATTTTTTACAGTTTCGTAAATATCACCACCGATTTTCTTTCCTTTCGATGTATACCAGAAGAAGAACCAAAAAATACCTATAAGCGCAAAAAAAGTCATGGAGTGAACAAGAATATCATTCCATTTTGAAAAATCCCTTAGTTCCCGGTGAAGCACAAAAACTTCCATGAGTTTTACGATCAGATTCTTTGTAAACGGAATTATGCACACAAAGCAGCAGGTGATTCCCATAATCAGGAGAGTTCTGAATGAAAACAGTTTCTTAATCTTTTCGTTCATCGTTGGTTCCTATTTTGTTAAAAACAATAAAATTTGAAAATATAAAGTTAAATACCATTCCTGCAAGAATACCTATTCCCTGCGGAATAACTTTTAGAGTCAGGTTCTTTTCAAGAATAACGAATTCCCAGTTTGATAAATGCAGGAGAAGACAGAAAATTCCAAAGTTTACTGCATAGCCCACAAGTGAACCTGCAAGAAATTTCGCCCATAATTTTACAGAAAGGCTTTCCCCCTGGTTTTCGACTTTGAATGTCCACAGATGATTGATTATATAATTCTGTGTACATGACACCAAAAAGCAGGCAACGTTTACTGCATGAGCTTCGAACTTAAGTATGTCTGCAAAAATTGCAAACAGAATGAGATTTGTAAGAGTTCCAAGCCCCCCTGTAACTGCAAATTTCATTATTTTTTTAAGCATTTCTGATTCTCCAGACTGCTTTCAGGGCTTCCATAAAGATACCCTTGCTCATTTTTGATTCGCCAAATTTTCTGTCAGGGAAAATGATTGGAATCTCTTTAATTGCACAGCCGGCTTTGTAGGCCTTGTACTTCATTTCAATCTGAAATGAATACCCTTTTGAAATGATTGTATCCAGTCCTATTTTTTCAAGGGCTTCTTTTTTCCACATGTTAAAACCGCCTGTAAGATCCTTTACCGGGCATCCTAACACAAGACGTGAATAAAGCGAACCGCCTTTTGAAATGAAGTTTCTTAAAGCAGACCAACCTTCTACAGCTCCGCCCTTAATGTTTCTTGAGCCGATTGCAACGTCATTTGTCTGCATTGCTTCGTAAAGAGACGGAAGGTATTCCGGTTTATGAGAAAAATCTGCATCCATTTCGCAGAGGACATCGTAACCGTTTTCAAAGCCCCATTTGAATCCTGTAATATATGCATTTGCAAGACCGCTTTTTTCTTTTCTCTCAAGAAGGTTCAGGCGGTTTTTATATTCTTCCTGCATCTTTTTTACCGCAGTTGCAGTTCCGTCTGGAGATCCGTCATCAACAATAAGAATTCCGGCGTCCTGAGGAATCACCTTAAAAACTTCAGGAACGATTTTTGTAATGTTTTCAATTTCATTGTAAGTTGGGATTATTACCAATAATTTCATAAACTGTTACTCCAGCCTTATTTTTTGCTTTTGATATGTAGTTACGTCAGTATAACTCTTTTTTTGAGTATTAAACAATAGTTGATTTCTTAAAATGAGAAAGGAAAAACGTAAAAAAGGGGATGTCGTTTAAGACACCCCCTTTCATTATGGGCTCGCGAGCCCGTGAAAATATGTAGCGGAGCGAAATATTTTCATAATAAACCACCCGCTTTGCGGGTGAGAGACGAAAGCTTATAGCAAAAAAGCTTTCCTCGAAGGTGTACAATAAGATTGTTCAAGTCTATTGCATAACACCAGGGAGGAAAGCTGAATGGCAAATATAAGAGACTCGTTGAGTCATACAAAATGGTTGTGTAAATATCACA
>Ga0256405_10000498_pt1 | contig 129767 bp, 101 predicted proteins | sample RumenRJG_02DNA_FD_189096 | JGI IMG/M metagenome (GOLD analysis project Ga0256405, IMG submission 189096) | Bovine rumen microbial communities from Lethbridge, Alberta, Canada - RJG_02 | ecosystem: Host-associated > Mammals > Digestive system > Stomach > Rumen | place: Canada: Alberta... | reverse complement strand
TCAAACTTCCTGCGCCCACGACAGATAGGGACCAAACTGTCTCACGACGTTTTGAACCCAGCTCGCGTACCACTTTAATTGGCGAACAGCCAAACCCTTGGAAGGTACTTCCCCTCCAGGATGTGATGAGCCGACATCGAGGTGCCAAACCTGATCGTCGATGTGAACTCTTGGATCAGATCAGCCTGTTATCCCCAGGGTAGCTTTTATCCGTTGAGCGACGGCCTTTCCACGAAGAACCGCCGGATCACTAAGCCCGACTTTCGTCCCTGCTCGACTTGTTTGTCTCGCAGTCAAGCACCCTTATGCCTTTGCACTCGATGCATGATTTCCAACCATGCTGAGGGTACCTTGGGGCGCCTCCGTTACTTTTTGGGAGGCGACCGCCCCAGTCAAACTGCCCGCCTAACACTGTCCTCAGAGCCGGTAAGGTCCGAGTTAGAACAGCCACAACACAAGAGTAGTATCCCAACGACCGCTCCGCTAGTCCCAAAGGCCTAGCCTCAACGCGTCCTACCTATCCTGTGCATGTGTCGCAGATGCTCAATATTAAGTTACAGTAAAGCTCCATGGGGTCTTTCCGTCTAGTCGCGGGTAACCTGCATCTTCACAGGTATTAAGATTTCACCGAGCCTGCTGTCGAGACAGCGCCCAAATTATTATACCATTCGTGCGGGTCAGAACTTACCTGACAAGGAATTTCGCTACCTTAGGACCGTTATAGTTACGGCCGCCGTTCACTGGGGCTTCAGTTCAGAGCTCTCACTCCTCCCTTTAACCTTCCAGCACTGGGCAGGCATCACCCCATATACATCGCCTTACGGCTTGGCATAGAGCTGTGTTTTTGGTAAACAGTTACTTGGGCCTCTTCACTGCGACTCCCTTTCGGGAGCATTTCTTCTTGCGAACTTACGAAATAATTTTGCAGAGTTCCTTAACAACAGTTATCTCGCTCACCTCAGATTACTCATCTTGACCACGTGTGTCCGTTCTCGGTACGGGCCGTATATACTTAAGTTAGCAGCTTTTCTTGAGAGCTGGTATCATCAACTTCCCTACTAGGCCGAAGCCATTCAGTCCCCATCACGTCTTCCCCTTAAAGTGCACGGATTTGCCTATGCACAAGGTACCTCGCTTAGCCCGGAATCCAATAACCGGTATGATTAACCCTCTCTGTCACTACGTCACATATATACGGGTACAGGAATATCAACCTGTTGTCCATCGACTACACCTATCGGTCTCGCCTTAGGTCCCGACTAACCCTGGGAGGACGACCCTTCCCCAGGAAACCTTAGTCAATTGGTGGATGGGATTCTCACCCATCATCGTTACTTACACCGGCATACTCACTTCCATACAGTCCACAACTCCTTCCGGTATTGCTTCACCCCGTATGGAACGCTCCCCTACCACTTTAGATAAATCTAAAATCCGTAATTTCGGTATCATGCTTTAGCCCCGGTAAATCTTCCGCGCGGAGGCACTCGACTAGTGAGCTGTTACGCACTCTTTAAATGGTAGCTGCTTCTGAGCTAACATCCTAGTTGTTTATGCATCTCTACATCGTTTAACACTTAGCATGAATTTAGGGACCTTAATTGACGGTCTGGGCTGTTTCCCTTTTGAGCATGGAGCTTATCCCCCACACTCTGACTGCCAGGGTTCCACTAATGGCATTCGGAGTTTGATATGAATCAGTACGGCTTGTGCCGCCATCAGCATTTCAGTGCTCTACCTCCACTAGCTACCACCTGACGCTAGCCCTAAAGCTATTTCGGGGAGAACCAGCTATCCCCCGACTCGATTGGAATTTCTCCACTATCCACAAGTCATCCGCGGGCGTTTCAACGAACGTCGGTTCGGTCCTCCAGTGGGTTTTACCCCACCTTCAACCTGCTCATGGATAGATCGTCGGGCTTCGGGTCTATGGCTGCATACTAATCGCCCTATTCAGGCTCGCTTTCACTACGGCTCCGTATCTACTACTTAACCTCGCATGCAATCATAACTCGCCGGTTCATTCTTCAATAGGCACGCCATCACCCGTTAACGGGCTTTGACTTTTTGTAAGCATACAGTTTCAGAATCTTTTCACTCCCCTCCCGGGGTTCTTTTCGCCTTTCCTTCACAGTACTGGTTCACTATCGGTCATTAGTTAGTATTTAGCCTTTCGGAGTGGTCTCCGTAACTTCCGGCAGAATTCCACGTGCTCCGCCGTACTCTGGAACTCACTATGGTGGAACAAAATTTCGCTTACAGGACTATCACCCTCTATGGTTGGCCTTCCCAAGCCATTCAGCTATCCTGTTCACATCCAATGTTGTGGTCCGTAACCCCAATCCTAAGATTGGTTTGGGCTCTTCCGCTTTCGCTCGCCGCTACTTACGGAATCGATTTTCTTTCTTTTCCTTCAGGTACTAAGATGTTTCAATTCCCTGAGTGTACCTTCTCTAGCGCGTATTGGTTAACGCTAGGATGATGCGACATAACTCGCACCGGGTTCCCCCATTCGGAGATCAACGGATCAAAGCTCATATCCAGCTCCCCGTCGCTTTTCGCAGGTAATCGCGTCCTTCATCGTCTTCTAATGCCAAGGCATCCACTGTACGCCCTTATTAACTTAATTTCGTAAAATTTAGGTTTTCGTTTCGTTAGAATGTTATAAATCTTTCGATCTATTTGTTTCTTTAATTTTCGCAATGGGATTTGTGAAATCACAAATTATTGCGACTATTAACAGAAAGAACATGTTATTTAATATCCAGTTTTCAAAGAACAATTTTTGAGAGGTTCTGATCTCTCAAAACTAAACAGATTATACAAACCGTCAATTCCGATAATTCCTAGAAATTTTAGGTTTATTGTACATACGTTAACTACTCTAGTAGAGAGTTAACACTTTCTCCATAGAAAGGAGGTGATCCATCCCCACGTTCCCGTAGGGATACCTTGTTACGACTTAACCCCAATCACCAGTCCTACCTTAGGCGTCTCCCTCCTTGCGGTTAGGATAACGACTTCGAGTATTACCAGCTCTCATGGTTTGACGGGCGGTGTGTACAAGGCCCGGGAACGTATTCACCGCAGCATGGCTGATCTGCGATTACTAGCAATTCCAGCTTCATGGAGTCGAGTTGCAGACTCCAATCCGAACTGAGACCGGCTTTACGGGATTTGCTTCCTCTCGCGAGGTTGCGTCTCTTTGTACCGGCCATTGTAGCACGTGTGTCGCCCAAGATATAAAGGGCATGATGATTTGACGTCATCCCCACCTTCCTCCGACTTACATCGGCAGTATCCTTAGAGTTCCCAACTGAATGATGGCAACTAAGGAGAGGGGTTGCGCTCGTTGCGGGACTTAACCCAACATCTCACGACACGAGCTGACGACAACCATGCACCACCTGTGAAGGCACACTTTAAGGCATTACACCATTATTAGCCTCCATGTCAAATCTTGGTAAGGTTCTTCGCGTTGCGTCGAATTAAACCACATGCTCCACTGCTTGTGCGGGCCCCCGTCAATTCCTTTAAGTTTCAGTCTTGCGACCGTACTCCCCAGGCGGATAACTTAATGCGTTAGCTTCAACACTGCCTCGCGGCAATATTTAGTTATCATCGTTTACAGCGTGGACTACTAGGGTATCTAATCCTATTTGCTACCCACGCTTTCGTGACTGAGCGTCAGTTTCGGGCTAGTGAAGCGCCTTCGCCACTGGTGTTCTTCCATATATCTACGCATTTCACCGCTACACATGGAATTCCGCTTACTTCTCTCGTACTCTAGCTGTTCAGTTTCCAAGGCTGAATGGGGTTGAGCCCCACGCTTTAACCTCAGACTTAAACTGCCGCCTGCTCACTCTTTACGCCCAATAATTCCGGATAACGCTTGCCACCTACGTATTACCGCGGCTGCTGGCACGTAGTTAGCCGTGGCTTTCTGGTAAGGTACCGTCAAACAAAACCCATTTCCTGATCTTGTCATTCGTCCCTTACAACAGAGCTTTACAACCCATAGGGCCGTCATCACTCACGCGGCGTTGCTCGGTCAGGGTTTCCCCCATTGCCGAAAACTCCTTACTGCTGCCTCCCGTAGGAGTTTGGACCGTGTCTCAGTTCCAATGTGTCCGGTCATCCTCTCAGATCGGATACGCATCCTCGCCTTGGTGGGCTGTTATCTCACCAACTAGCTAATGCGCCGCAGGTCCATCTTAAAGCGGAGCAAACGCTCCTTTCAAATTCGAGAGATGCCTCTCAAATTCATATCCGGTATTAGCCAAAGTTTCCTCTGGGTATCCCAAACTAAAAGGCAGGTTACCTACGTGTTACTCACCCGTTCGCCACTCGGGTACAAGTACCCTCGTTCGACTTGCATGTATTAGGCACGCCGCCAGCGTTCATCCTGAGCCAGGATCAAACTCTCAAAGTTTTATTCTAGTTCAAAATTATTATCTGGTTATTGTAATTAAAAAATAAATTGACGTTTTGTGTTTGTACATCTGTTTAGTTTTCAAAGATCAGTGCACGCTGTATTACTATGTAATAGCTCGGTATCTCTCCGCAGCATGCTTGATAATCATATCACTAACCATTTTATCCAGTCAACAACTTTTGTAACTTTTTTTATTTCTTACAAAATCGTGATTTGGAAGTGATAGGAGCGCTTTTTTGGTGCGCTTTTCTTATTATACACTTTTGCGCATACGTGTAAATAAAATATTTAATTATTTTTTAGAAAAGAAAAAAGTCATGGTTTTCACCACAACTTTTATCTATATATCTTTTATATAATATATTATCTTTTCCTACCGAAGATAATGAGGATGTATCTTAGTAGTCTCAAGAAGATTCTGATGAAGTCGACATAGAGGATGAAGGCACAATATAAGGATGTGTTCCTGGTCATCGCTCCATCTTCGGCAATTTGTTTGATTCTCGCCATATCCCAGATGGTAATGAGCATAGTTCCAGCGAATGTCGCTAACGAGACAATCCAATAAAGAGGCGTCACATCGAAGCCCATGAGCATTAATATCCACATTGTGAGGGAAATTAAACCCGCACCGAGGAATAATCCGATAGCAGCGATTCCGAGGCCGTTTAAGCGCGATTTACTAAGTAAAGCGATTAAAGACATCAAACCGAAGACTAAAGAGGTAATAAAGAACGTTAAGCCCAATATCTTCCAGTCGATGAATATCACTAATGTGGAGAGCATAACTCCCATAAAGGTGCAATAGAGAATACCAGGGACCAAGACGGAATGTTTACCTCTAATAGCGACAATCGGTACGACAATTGATAAGACTAATAGAGCAATTGCCGAAACACCGAGAACCACTAATAAGATAATGGCGTTAGTTTCTTGAATTCTCGTTTCCATCTCCGTAGAGGCGTTCGCTAATAAGACATTACCGAAATATAATCCTAAGCCGATAGCGATAGCTGCGGTTATTAATAAACCGATAAACATATAGCCATAGACTTTGGCGATAGAGAGACCTTTTGATTCTTCTAAAGAACCATCATAATAACGGGAATCAGACATTGGTGATCCTCCTATTTTTATAAGATGTTAGTAAGTAATCCTTCGTAAGATTCTTTCTTTAAAGAAGCACCGCCAACTAAACCACCATCGATATCTGGGCAAGATAAATAAGCCTTGATATTTTCTGGTTTGACACTGCCACCATATAAGACGCGAATTTCATCAGCGACTTCACCGAATAATTCTCTTAAGATACCACGGATAAATCCACAGACATCTTGAGCGATTTCTGTCGAAGCATTTTTACCGGTACCGATGGACCAAACAGGTTCATAGGCGACGACTAAACGTTTGACTTCTTCTTTTGTGAAGCCTTCTAAACCTTCTTTAACTTGTTTAGAGACGACTTCTTTAGTTTGTCCAGCTTCAAATTCCGCTAAGGTTTCACCGACACAATAAACGGGGACCATATTATTAGCGAATAAAGCTTTAATCTTTTCATGGCATTTAAAATTGGTTTCATTATCATAGGCTCTTCTTTCAGAGTGACCGATAATAACCCAATCAATACCGAATTCTAATAACATTGGGATAGAGATTTCGCCGGTAAAAGCACCATGGTCATTAAAATGACAGTTTTGGGCCGCGACGATCATTCTCTTATCAGCGTTTTCTTTGACTGCGGCTAAAGACAAATATGTAGGAGCAACGCCGATATCGATATTATTCTTACTGGCGAGTTCTACTAAGGATTTGGTTTCAATGGCGAACTGTTTGGCTTCCGCAGAAGTCTTATTCATTTTCCAGTTGCCTAATAATAATTTTCTTCTCATAACTATTTAAGGACATCGATGCCTGGTAAGTGGCCATCGTTTTCAATCATTTCTAAGGAAGCACCACCACCGGTTGAGACGTGGGAGAACTTCTTGGCATAGCCAAATTGTTTAATCGCGGCTGCGGAATCGCCACCACCACAAACGGTAAAGGCTTTGCCTTCTAATTTAGCGATTGCTTCACAAACCGCTAATGTACCCTTTTGGAAATCTTCTTGTTCAAAGACGCCCATTGGGCCATTCCAGAATAGCATTTTCGCTTTGCTGATTTCTTTAGCGAATAATTCTCTGGTCTTAGGACCGATATCTAAACCTTGGAATCCTTCTGGGACATCAACGTTTTCTAAAACTTTAATTTCTTTTCTTTCTGCTGGATCAAAAGCATCACCGATAACGGTATCGACTGGTAAGACGATTCTGCCATTCGCTTTAGCGAAACAATTTCTCGCATATTCTAATTGGTCATCTTCGACTGGAGAAGTACCGGTTGTGTGACCTAAAGCTTTTGAGAATGTGAAGGCCATCGCACCACCGATTAAGATCTTATCGCATTTGCCTAATAAGGATTCGATAACTTTAATCTTATCGGAAACTTTTAATCCACCGAGGATAGCGACATATGGTCTATCACTATCTTTGACTTCGACGCATCTTGTTAAATTAGCGACTTCTTTTTCCACTAAATAACCGACAGCTACTGGTTTGCCTTCTTGTTTTAAGATGGAAGGAATACCATGTGTAGAAGCATGGGCTCTATGAGCACTACCGAAAGCATCCATCACAAAGGCATCACCTAATTTCGCCCAAATAGCGGCTAATTCTGGATCGTTCTTTTCTTCACCCTTTTCATAACGGGTATTTTGCATTAATAAGACTTCACCATCTTTTAATGATAAAGCGGCTTTTTCTAATTCTTCACCACGAGTAGCAGGAACGAAGAGAACTGGTTGACCTAATAATTCGCTCAATCTTTGTGCGACAGGGGCCATATTGCCATCTTTAATTTGCTTAGCAAATTTTTCTGGATCTTCTTGGGCGAGTTTGTGTTTCACTTTGCCTAAGTGGCTCATTAAAATCACACGAGCGCCTTTCGATAATAATTCTTTGATGGTTGGTAAGGCAGCAACAATACGATTATCATCTCTGATTTCTCCACCTTTAAGAGGGACGTTGAAATCGACACGAACAATCACGCGTTGACCTTTAACTTGTAAATCTTTAACTGTTAACATTTAGTTAATTCTCCTTTTTTATTAAAATGGCACCCATGAAAAGACCATAGGTGCCAATTTAGATTAATTTAGCGACCCGAGACCACTACTTAGCAATTTTCAGCAAAGTATTTGATGGTACGGACCATTTGGCTGGTGTAGGAATTTTCATTATCATACCAAGAGACGACTTGGACTTGATATAAGCCTTCACCAACTTTGCTAACCATGGTTTGTGTAGCATCGAATAAGGAACCGAATCTCATACCAATAACATCGCTAGAGACGATTGGATCTTCGTTATAACCATAGGATTGGTTAGCAACACTCTTCATATGAGCGTTGATGAGTTCAGGTGTTAATTCACCTTCATATTTAACAACAGCAGTTAAAATTGTTGTGGAACCAGTTGGGACTGGGACACGTTGTGCACTACCGATTAATTTGCCATTTAATTCAGGAATGACTAAGCCGATAGCTTTGGCAGCACCGGTGCTGTTTGGAACGATGTTGGCAGCGCCAGCACGAGCTCTACGTAAGTCACCTTTTCTGTGTGGACCATCGAGAATCATTTGGTCACCAGTATAAGCATGGATTGTGCTCATGATACCAGATTGGATAGGTGCTAAGTCGTTTAAGGCTTTGGCCATAGGAGCTAAGCAGTTTGTGGTGCAGCTTGCTGCGGAGATGACTTGATCATCTTTGGTTAATGTCTTTTCATTAACGCCGAAGACGATGGTTGGTAAATCTTTACCAGCAGGAGCGGAGATGATAACTTTCTTCGCACCAGCTCTCACGTGAGCCATGGATTTTTCTTTAGAACAATAGAAACCTGTACATTCTAAGACCACGTCAACACCTAATTTTCCCCATGGGAGATCATCAGCTTTGGGCATAGCATAGATGGTGATTTCTTTACCATCGACGGTAATGCTTCCTGGTTCGAGAACGGTTTTGCCGTCTTCTGCTAAGACTGGTTCTTTGCTGCTAACGGTGTGTAAATTTTCACCGATTGTTCCAGCATAACCACCTTGAGCGGTGTCATATTTTAATAAATTAGCCAACATCTTTGGAGAAGTTAAATCGTTAATCGCGACGATTTCATAACCTTTGGCTCCAAACATTTGTCTGAACGCTAAACGGCCGATACGACCGAATCCGTTAATTGCAACTTTAACTGACATGTAATAATGTCCTCCTTTTATTTGCGTTATATAGTTTATACTATATGAATACAAAATTACAAGAGAAACGCATAAAATTGCTTTTTATTATAAAAAGGCATCTAGAATGTACCGATGCCTTTGAATAATTCTGAGATGGTAATATTTAATGCTTTAGCAATCTTTTCTAAGACTTTTACTGTCGGATTTCTCTCTCCTCTTTCTAAATCAGAGAGATAGTTTTTATTAACATCCGCTTCTAAGGCTAAATCTTCTTGCGACCACTTCTTTAAAGAACGGAGGTATTTAATACGCATTCCTAATTGTTTATTGACGTCCATTAACTAACCTCTCATATATCTCATGTATTCTTCTAAATAAGTGATTAATATTACTTTTAGTAATATCTTTATTCATTTTTTCCGATAAGAGATCCGCTAACTCCTGTAAAGAGGCAGATTCATTTTCTAATCTTAATTCACACAGCAAACGAACCTTTTCATTAGTGATATTTCTAATCCCTAATTTCTCATCTATGAGATTAATCTCTTCCACTTGTCTAGCGCCGGTCTCATAAATTCTTTTCATGTTTGCGGTGTCCATATTAGTGAGTCGATTCGTGGAATTGATAATATCGCGGTTTACTCTTTCATTTTCAAATTCCATGCATCCCATCACCGCACCAATCATGATTAAAAAGTTAGAGATTTGATCGCTTTTCTTAAAATAAATGACAAATTGTTCTCTTCTTTTAATAATCTTCGGTTCGATATCGCTATTGTGATATTTGGAAAATAATTTTGATAACCATTTCGCGTAATTTTCACTATTTAAGGCGATTTCTAAATGGTAATTAGAAGTGCTCGGAGAATTCACACTACCACTCGCTAAGAAAGCACCGGCTAAATAACCGGATATCGTATCATCATTACGAACGATGTTTTTGGATATCTTTCCCTCTAAGAAAGAGATATCTAAATCTTCCATAATAGTCTCACTAGCTTCTTGCACTTCTATCGTACAAATCGTGTTCTTTTGGAGATTGCTCTTCTTTCTAAAAGATAGATGTGCGTTCGCGGAATATATCTCATTAATGGTCTCATAAATGAATCTAGCAATCTTTGCGTTTTCGCTAGATAGAGTTAAATAGCTCTTCTTATCTCTAAAGACTAAAGATCCATTAATTCTGATATAAGCCGCAAGAAGGGCTCTTAAACGATCCTTAGATGGATATTCATTCGTGCATAATTCTTCTTTGACTTTTTTAGTGAATGATTCTTTTCTCATAAATACACCGATAAGTGTATCAAAAAATAAGGCAAATAAAATTAGAGAAAAAAGTATCTTCTTAGAAGATAATAAATATTCTGAAAAATTTTTTTAAGACAAATTTGTCATTTTTCTCCTATTACCAAGTAGGAGGGTGAAATCCTCCGTGGAGAGAATCATGAAAAATATGATTTCCTCGGATTCTCCTACCTCCTTAATAGAAGGGAACATGATAGAACTCATCTTGGTAATGATGATGTTGGTGTTAATTCTCTACTTACTACGTAGGTAGAAAATAAAAAGGGCCATAGCCACGTGACTATGGTTCCCAAAACCAATATCATTATATCACGTATTGAGGGATTATCAATGGAGGACTCAGGGGGCGAGCGATATTGTTATTACTCGCTTCTCCAAATTATTTATCTAAATATTCAATAATTGATTTAGCAGCGACCATACCATCATGTTCCGCTAAATAGATCTGTCTAATTTCGCGTGGTAAAACATCGCCACCAGCGAATAAACCTTCGCATGAAGACATCATATTTCTTTCCACAGGGATGGTATTCCATTCGTTTAAAACACCATCGATTTTAATATAGGAAGTATTGGGAATTTGTCCCACGAGAGGGAAGAAACCTTGTACTTCTAAAGTTCTACGACTGCCATCTTCTCTATTTTCAATCACTAAACCAGTGACTTTATCTTCGCCTAAGATTTCCACAGGGATATAAGGTGTGATAATTTCTACATTATCCATCTCTTGTAATTCTTTAACTAAATTATTGCTACCACGGAATTCGTTTCTTCTATGGACAACATATAATTTCTTGGCAATATGAGAGAGATGGATTGCCTCTTTTAAGGCGGCGTTACCACCACCGACAACGACGATATCTTGGCCTTTGAAGAAATGACCATCGCATAAAGAACAATAGGAAATGCCATGTCCTAAAAATTCATCTTCTTTGGGAAGTCCGACTTTTTTCTCTTTGGTGCCGGAAGCGATTAATACAGCTTTTGCGGTATATTCGCCATATTCACCTTTTAAGATAAATAAACCATCTTCTTTGGTTAAGGAAGTAATCATATCGGGAACGATAGAAATATTGTTATTTAATAATCTCTCATATAATTTGAAAGCTAAATCTGGTCCGGGAATTTGTTTAAAACCTGGATAGTTATCCACGCGAGGAGCGATATTAACTTTACCACCGGGAGTAGAGCCATCAATTAAGGCGAAATTAACACCCGCTTCTTTAAGCTTTAAAGCCGCACCGATACCACAAGGGCCAGAGCCGATAATTATCACATCATATTTTTCCATCTTTATAACTTCCTTTCTAAATCAATAAATGAATCGATTATCATCTTGGGATGTAAATCTTTATCTAATTTTCTTGGACCCCATCCCACTAAAGCGCAATCGACACCCGCATTAACCGCGGTCAGAAAATCACTTTTATTATCGCCAATATAGAGGACTTTTGACAAGTCAAATACTTGTAATTCTTCCATCGCTTTCATAATTGACTCTTTATCTGGTTTGGGATGAGCGACATCATCATAACAAACTAAAGAATCAAAGATGCCATCTAAACCGATTAAATTTAGACAATAAACTGTCGATTTATGTATCTTACTAGTAATAATTCCTAATTTATAACCTTGCTTCTTTAGATTTAATAATGTCTCTTTCGCATGAGGATAGGCTCTCACGGTTTTAGGATAAACATCTAAAGAAACGCGCATAAATTCATCAAACATCTTCTTTTGATTTTGATGAGGGAATTCTTTTAATAAAGTCTCATAAATAGGAGGACCAGAGAAATAATATATTTCTTCATCTGGAGTTCTCTTTCCATCACGATATAAATCATAGAGAATATGAAAAGACTCCACTAACATTTGATCAGTGTCAGCGACTGTGCCATCTAAATCAAATAGTAGAGCCTCGTATTTACGCATTGGCGATATTTTCTTCTTTCTTCTTAAGTAAAGGAGGAAGAGTAATTAATAAACCGAATAAAACGGAGATACCAATCGCTAAAACGATTAAACCGGTATTGAATTGATTTAACGCTAATTTAGTAACGAAGGAAGAATTCGCCATCAAAATAGCCGCGACAACGATTAAAGCAATAGAGACAACACCGACACAAATTGTACCGATTAAATATCTGAGTTTATTGTCATAAGATTTCTTACTTAATAAGAATCTGATTAAGTGGTTCAAAGCAATCGCTAAAGCACCACCGATCACAAACACTAATGACCAAATCCAAGACCAATAGCCATCTTCACCCATATTGAAAGCGGTATCTCTTAAAGGTTCCATGATAACACGGGTCATGCCATACCACATGACATAACCAAAGGCTAAATCACCTAGTTGTGTATATTTTCTTAATCTAATACCGAATAAGTGAGCTAAGACAAAATATCCGAATAAATTAGATATGCATTCGATAAAGAATAATGGGACATAGATATTACCGGATTCAGCAAAGCCAGAAACACTGCTATATTGACTGTTGAATTGAATGAATTTTGGTAACCATTTCCAATATTCGATAGACATTTGAATGCCGTGCACTTCGCAGTTGAAGAAATTACCCCATCTACCGACAGCTTGAGCTACTAAGATAGTAGGAACGATAATATCCACTGCTAGCCAGATGTTATAACCTTTATTTCTCCATAAGAACCAAGCCACACCGACAACGATACCTGTAATCGCCCCACCTAAGATAGTTAAACCACCTTCCCAGATAGCGAACATCTTCCACCATTCTTGTCCGGCAAATTCCACATTCCAGTTACCGACGACATAGAAGATTCTCGCGCCTAAAATACCAGCAGGGAACGCCACTAAGAATGTCGATTCTAAGATGCCGTGTTTACCATATTGTAAATAGAATTTATGGTCGCAGATGAAATAGACATATATCGCACCTGATAAAATACATAAAGCATAAAATGCTAAATTAGGAGAGACATCACTCTCGGGATTCACAAAACCTTTGGTGAAGCTTAAACCATTCACTAAAGGATAATGACAATAATAAGCATAACCTTCGGTTAATACAAAGATAGCTACTAAGAATAAAGGGAATGCCGCCATTAAGACGGTAAACATCCATTTATCCGCATGAAGAGTAATGCCCTTCTTCTCTCCGCCTCCATAATAATGGAATAAAAAAGCAAATAGAGAAATAAATCCTAAGGAACTAGTTAAGATGGAACCAAAGACAGATGTCACTACTTCATAGGCTGCCGGTTTGATATTGGCCCATAAATAAATAGAACTCATCATCGTAGTAAAACCGACGACGAAGACCCCACCGATAATTAATAATCTTTTTAAGACTTTAACAAAAGGTAAGGGAGGTATCGTATTTTTTAAGAAATCAACAGCGACTTTAATGGCGACGCCTAAGGCGACCACCGCAATTAATGCACTAACGATGAATAATATCATTATTGATAATGTCCTTTCTTTAAGATATCAACGAGATATTGTCCCGTATAAGATTTTTTCACTTGGCTCACTTCTTCTGGTGTTCCTTTAGCGATAACCTTACCGCCACCATCACCACCATCAGGACCTAAGTCAATTATATAATCAGCCACTTTAATGACATCTAAATTATGTTCGATAACTAAGACGGAATCTCCATGATCAACAATTCTCTGCAATATTTTTAATAATCTCATCACATCATCCGTATGTAAACCAGTTGTGGGTTCATCTAAGATATAAAGAGATTTACCAGTCGGTTTCTTCTGCAATTCAAAAGCTAATTTGACACGTTGAGCTTCACCACCAGAAAGTGTGGTCGCCGGTTGCCCTAATTTCATATAGCCTAAACCGACATCATTTAAGATTTGTAATCTCTTCTTTAATTTCGGTCTATTTTCAAAGAACACTAAAGCATCTTCAATAGTCATTTCTAAAATATCATAGATATTCTTACCTTTATAAGTTACTTGTAACGTTTCTTCGTTATAGCGTTTGCCACCACAGGAATCACATCTCACATAGACATCAGGTAAGAAATTCATCGGGATACAAGTAACACCTGCACCTTGACAGGTTTCACATCTACCACCAGTGGTATTAAAGGAGAATCTTCCTTTATCAAAACCACGAGCTTTGGCTTCTACTGTCTCTGCGAATAAATCTCTAATATCATCAAATAATTTGACATATGTAGCTGGATTACTTCTCGGAGTTCTTCCGATGGGATCTTGCGTGACATCGATAACTTTATCGAGATATTGAACACCTTCAATGCTATCGAATTTCCCTAATGTCACATCCGCATTCTCATCAAAATATCTACGGATATATGGATATAAGGTTTGATTAATTAATGATGATTTACCACTACCGGAAACACCGGTGACACAGACAAAACATCCTAAAGGAATATCGACATCGATACCTTTTAAATTATTGCTTCTCGCTCCTTTAATCTTGATAAACTTACCGTTCCCTTTTCTTCTCTCTTTGGGGATAGCGATATATTTCTCATCGGATAAATATTGTCCAGTTATACTACGAGGAGATTTTTCAATATCCTCCACTGTTCCTTCCGCGACTACTTCACCACCGTGAACACCCGCGCCTGGACCGATATCGACAATATAATCTGCACTTCTAATGGTTTCTTCATCGTGTTCTACTACCACTAAAGTGTTGCCTAAATCTCTCATTTTCTTCATCGTGGAGATGAGCTTTTGGTCATCTTTTTGATGCAAACCGATAGAAGGTTCATCTAAGACATATAAAACACCGGTTAATTTACTACCGATTTGTGTCGCTAATCTAATTCTTTGGCTCTCACCACCACTTAAGGTCATCGCCATACGGGATAAAGTGAGATATTCTAACCCGACATCGCATAAGAAAGAGACACGGTTATGAATCTCTCTTAAAACCATATCAGCGATAGTCTTTTGACTCTCTGATAATTTAGAAGGTAATTCATCGACCCATCTTAAGAGATCTTTTAACTGCAAATCCGTCACTTCTTTGATGTTTTTACCATCGATTAAGACGGATAAGGCTTGTTCGTTGAGTCTCGCTCCATGACAGGTTGTGCATTCCTTATCGCGCATATAATATTCAAAGACTTCTCTCATCATGTCACTATTCGTGTTGTTATATAGACGATCAAGTCTCGTTTTAATACCTTCAATGTAACCATTACGATGCATGACATTACCATTAACGGAAGTAATCTCATATTTGAATGGTTGTTCACTACCATATAAAGCGATATGTTTTTGATGTTCTGATAAATCTTTCCATGGTTTATTCATATCGATGTTATAGAGTTTGCATAATAAAGCGAATTCTTGCCATTCGATATTTTTACTACCGACGATATTTCTTAACCATCTAATCGCCCCTTGGTTAATCGATAATTCTTTATTAGGAATAAGGATATCAACATCCACTTCTCTTTTCATACCTAAGCCACGGCAATCTGGGCAGAAACCTAAAGGTGCGTTAAAAGAGAATAATCTCGGTTCCACTTTTGGAACGGAGAATCCACAAATTGGACAAGTATGTTTATCGGATAATAATCTCTCACCTTGATCAGTTAAAATCACTAATAAGCCATGAGACCAATCTAAAGCGGTTTCGATAGATTCGAAGATACGACTTCTATTTTCGGGTTTAACGATAATTCTATCGACGACGATATCGATATCATGTCTCTTATTCTTCTCTAAGTCTTTAACTTCTTCGATCGTTAATAATTCACCATCGACACGAAGTCTAGTGAAACCGTTAATTCTAATCTTATCTAAGACGTCTTTTTGTGTGCCTTTTTCATGATGTACAACAGGAGATAATAATTGAATCTTAGTCCCTACTTCGTATTCCATGACGATATCAGTCATCATAGATGGAGAGAAAGAAATAATCGGTTCATGATGATTAGGACAATAAGGAACACCAACACGACCAAATAATAATCTTAAATAGTCATAGATCTCCGTCACTGTTCCGACAGTAGATCTTGGGTTATGAGAAACGCTCTTCTGGTCAATAGCGATACTAGGAGATAAACCATCGATGCTATCGACATTCGGTTTATCATAACTACCTAAGAATTGGCGGGCGTAAGAGGATAATGATTCCATATATCTTCTCTGACCTTCCGCGAAGATAGTGTCGAACGCTAAAGTGGTTTTACCACTACCAGAAAGACCAGAAAAGACGATTAAAGAATTCTTCGGTAATTCCAAATCAATATTCTTTAAATTGTTCTCTTTTGCCCCTTTAATAACGATCTTTGTTTCCATAAGTGAGATTATTATAAATAATATCGCTTAAATAGAAAAGAAAAACGAATTATTTTCTAATCCGTTTATTTCTTATCTATTACCAGAGTTCTTTTTTCAAATAAATCGAGTCTTCTTTAGTAATTTTTCTTTTTACTCGACAAGGATTACCACAAGCGAAGGAATGAGAAGGAATATCTCTAGTAACAACAGAACCCGCGCCGATAACGCAACCTTCACCAATTGTGACTCCGCCGATAATTACCACGTTAGCAGCAATCCAACAATCACTACTGATGTTTATCGGTTTCGCGTATTCCATATCGGTAATATAACCTTTTTCTTTATCAAAATAAGAATTTCTCTCTTCTGGTAAAAAAGGATGAACGGCATTCATCAAAGCGACATTAGGTCCAAAGAAGACATTATCGCCAATATGTATTGGGCAAATATCTAATACGGAGAAATTGAAATTGGCGTAGCAATTCTTCCCGAAATGAGTGTTCGTCCCAAAATCGAAGAAGATTGGACCTTGCAAATATAAGTTCTCACTATCAGGGAAAAGTATCTTGATTATTTCATCTTTTCTCGGATCTAAATCTTTTAATTGGTTATATTCTAAGCAGAGATTATGACAATTGATTCTCTCTTGTTGTAAATCTCCGATAAAGGGATCATATATTTTCCCTTCTAACATTTTCTTTTTATTTTCATCCATACTATTGTTTATTTTAGTAAAAATAATATTTACTAACAACCACTATCTTCTTTAGTGATAAAATATCTTCGTGTCTATCAATAAATATTTATCTCACATCCCCTCATTTAATAATAAGAAAATATTAGTTACCGGTGCTACTGCCGGTATCGGTCTTTCTTTGACTAAACAATTATTAAATAAAGACGCTCACGTAGTGATGTTAATTAGAAATATCGAAAAAGGAGAGAAAGTTAAAGAAGAATTATTAAAACAATATCCTAATGCATTAATCGATATTGTGAAATATGATCAATCCGATTATGAATCAATAGATCAAGCTTTTATCGAAATTAAAGAAAAACACTCTGACTTCTATGCCTTCGTGGCTAATGCCGGTATTCTTTACCCTCCAAAAGGAAAAAGATCAAAACAAAATAATCCTTTAACCATAGAAACTAATTATTTAGGTTTAAGAAGAATGATGGATTATCTTCTCTCTTCTTTTAAAAATAAAAGATTTGTTCTAGAAGGTTCAGTTGTGGCGGGCACTAAGATTAAAAAGAACACAGATATCTATAGCGATAAATATTCTTTGTTCAAACAATATAATATTTCAAAAGCCTGTGTTGAGGCATTGTTCTACCACTACTACACGGTTAATCAAGATAATGAATTCTTATTAACAGAACCAGGAATCACTTCTTCAGATATTTTTCGAGGTTTTAAACAACCAATTAAATCATTAGGCAAAGCATTTGTTAAAATCTTCTCTCACTCCGTCAATAAAGCCTCATTAACTTTGTTAAAAGCTTTATTAGAAGATAGTCAAAATGGAGATTATATCGTTCCAAGAGGTATCTTTACCTTTATGGGATATCCTAAGAAAAAATCATTTCCTAGCAAAAGAAAAAGAGATTTTCTTATCAATTTATAAAATTATAAGTATAATAGTTAATGCAAATTGGGACGTAGCGCAGCTTGGTAGCGCACTTCCTTGGGGTGGAAGGGGTCGTGAGTTCAAATCTCATCGTTCCAACCAGTTTATACACAAGAAGGCTTAGACCTTCTTTTTTAGTCTTCAAATGGGTATGGTTTATCAAATGAAGGACCAGTAACGACTATAGGGTGATCTATATAACCAGAAGAAGAAAAAAAAGAATAATAATTCCCAGTCCAATAATAAAGATATTTATTTTTCATTGTCGTTTCTTCTTCAGAATCGCCAATCAATGGATCGTAATTATCCCAAAGATATATTCTAATAGTTATCGAAGGACTAAAAGAACGACCCTGATCTTTAAAATCCCATTTTTCGTAATTGTTTTCTGAGCTCTCTTCGTTATCTCTATCAGTCAACCACCAAAAATAAAGCTTAACAGCTGCTATGGCTTCAAAAAAAGCTAAGTATTTACAATCCAAGGAATTAGGATTTAAAAAGGAGAGAGAAATTTCAACATTCGTAGGAACAACACCGTAAAAATGAGATCTAAGAGCAAATTCACGTTTCCAGTCATTGTTAAATCCCGCTGGATAACCAACTCGCTTATCAAAAAGGCATGCTTCTTGATTGTCTTTCAAGCCGCAATCCCCTATTCTTCCAAATTCAATTTCTTCATCTTTTTTAATTGGCAATGTGGTTTCATCAAAAACATATGACGCCTCCCAAGTTTCTTTTTTGGCAGTTTCGTCATCAATTTGCAAGCAGTCAACAGTCAAAACCTTATTTTGTTCTTTGCTCCATCTAAATCGAATGTTTGCTTCAGAATTAAAATATAAAACACAAGGGGTCTCCTTATAACACGCATTTAAGTTTAATAACGAAAAAAATAGCAAAACAATTTTTAAAAAATTAATCCTCATTATCACTTACCTCAAAAATAATACCATCCTTAAACACTTCTGTAGGCCCAAAAATAGATTCCAAAAGAAGATTACTGCTAAAATAATTATTTAAGCCAAAATAATAATTATCGTTTGCATTTTTTGAAGATAGTAGATAGCAAACCGTATGCATACTCAATAATTTTTCATAGTAATTTGCCCCTCCAACATAGGCCGCATTTTCTTGATTGTTAAAGAAAGTGGCAATCAAACCATACTCGATTGTTGTATCTCTTAATAATGAGCTCGGACCAATGACATCATTTAGATTATAGACAGAGATAAAAGAAACATTATACATATCATGCAAAATACTTCTAATTTCACTAGGCAAGGCACCTATTTTCCCAAATACTAAATTTTTACTCTCAAATAAATATATGAGTTTAGGAAAAAAATCTTCATCTATTTTACCTAAAGCCCTTAATGCATTAAATGTCGCTATTATTCCACATCCACTATCGCATATATTGGAAAAACCATAATGTATGTTATAGAAAACTGGGTTATTTTGATTATTAATAAATCTAATATCTCCGAATCTAGTTAAAGTTTCAAAAACATCGGGAGTGTTATTAATAATGTTTTCCCATGCCGCAATGTTATGTCTATAATTTTTCTCTGATTTTGCTGTAAGAGTAATGTTGAATGCAAAAGACAATGGATGTGAAATCGAGTTAGTAAACATTAACGCAGATCTAATGCAATCGCTAAGAAACAACAAACCAACATATGTATTTTCAAGAATAGATCGAATAAATTTAGGAAAAGTTTTTTCAAAATATCCAGTAGCATCTTCTACAAGTTTTTTATTTCTAGACGCTAAACCAATCAAATATTTGGCCCCATAAAAAGCAGTGGTAAAAAGAGTGAAATAATATACGCCTTTTATATCTACAATATTGAGCATTGTTTCAAATAAACCTTTTTCGTTCTTGATTGAATTAATCATGGTTGCAACTGGTAAAGCATATTCCATAAAAGTAAATGCTAAACCAGCAATTGCCGTTCCCGTAGCCACAGCAGTTATGGTAGTCAAAACTAGAGTCGGCACTATTATGGTCTCCCAAGTTAATATAGCCGTTATTATCAACGAATTGCCACTTGGATCATGATACATAATTGGATTGCAGTCGCAATATGCGTATAGATTAAATTGACATTTATCTATATTGTTTATAAACAAATATTCGCTATCATCAGGTGAAATAAAACGGCAAGCAAAAGGATAATAATATCTTTTACCTAAAAGATAAAATCCCGTTTCATTATCATAATAATATCCTTTGTATAAAATATGGTTTTGAGAAATGACATTTTGATCTCCGAGAGAAGATAGCAATCTTCCGTAATCGTCATAAATATATGTTACAATTTGAGAACCGCTACTATTTAAAATACCATTAATAACGCCGAATTCATCTCTGAGATACAGATATGAGTTTCTGCTATTTTTGATAATAACATCAAATCCAAAAATATTATTTTTCTCATCATATTTATATAAAATTGTTCTTGTGCCATCAGTTTCATAAACAAGATTCCTGTCATCGTAAAAATATTTAATGACACTATTATCAGTAATCTTTTCTATACGTCTATTATTAAAATCATAAACATAGCTAAAATGTTGATTGTCAATATCGATTTCACTAAGAAGTTTTCCTCTCCAGCTTAAATACATATCACCAATTCCAGAAGGATATAAGGAAAAACTAAAATTACCATCGTTAAGGGTTGGCAAAATATCTATAAATTTATCGTTATTATAATCGTTTTCAACATTAAGTATTTTTAAAATATGATTCAATTCATAAGCCGTTATTTTATCAATATTTTTTAAAAAAATAAGGATTTCTTTAGCGCGCATCATCATGACATCAGTTAGCGTAGAAGGATTATTTTTCCCATAAAAAACAGGCTTTGAAACCATTTCGGATTCAAATAAATCTCGCTTTTGCCAAAGGTTAAGGCAGAATTTGAAATCGATTTTAGGATTGTATGAAAGCATGTTTTCTTTTTCCCCAATAAAATAATAACATGCCGAACTATTCATAAAAATATTTTTAGAACAATTTAATATCACTACATCTAGGTTTTCTTAAATAATGCTTCATAAGCCTAGATAATTTGTATTCCAAAGCGTGTTGTTGGCAATTATTCACACATTTCAAACAACGGATACATTTTTTGTTATTTATCACACCATTATCAATAAATTGACAATATGTATTACATACTCCACATTTAGTGCACTTATTATTCACTTTTATTCTTACACCTATCCGATGTCTGGCTAATGGGAAAAAGTTAGCGAACACACTCTTGTGCTCCTTAGGGAAAATAGTTTCATTAGGAGAATTGATTTTATCAATTAATTGATCAATTACTTTATAATCATCAAAGCTTTTATCATCTTCGATATATGAATGCTTAGCGGGAATATAAGCACCACCCACTATCATAGTGTCTAATAACTTTTGGGTTTCTGATAAAACATTACCAAAACTCATCTTTCCATAAGTAGCGATAATAACGGCTTTAGAGGCATGTATTCTTTTAAAAATAGGCTTAATGCTTTGAGGGATGTTTTGATAATGAACTGGGAAAACAATAAAAATATTATCGAAAGAATAATTATTTAATTTATGAAAATCAATTAAAGGGTAATTGGTTTTTTGAGAAATATAATTAGCTATTTTATAACTTTCCAAAGTATTGGAATAATATATCACAGCGTTCATTGCAAATAGCCTTTCATGATTTGGCATTCGGGTATTTCTTCTAAGGAAAATCCTAACGAGGTTTCAATCTCGTTTATCGCTTCTTCCTTAGTCAAGCATTCCTTACGAGAAGCGATAGCCATCTCTATAGATGAGAAAGGAATCATTCTTGATCTCATATGATAAAAACGATTAAACTGTGAAAATTCTTTGCATTTTTCAATTTGACAGCTCGTATGTAATCCCTTATTTCTCGTTTCTGGTGCGACCCAGCCACATTCATCGATTATTAATTGTTTAATTTGATTCCAATTATAATGTCCACCACTAATGGCGTCGAAATCAATTTGCACAAAGCGAGGGATATTACCCGACCATGAAGAAGAGCAAATCGCTCTTTTGAGAGGTTTTGTTACTTCTGGCATTGTTTTAATTGCTTTACAAACATTAGTGACTAATTCGTTATTATAACCCGCAGCAGTTTTTAAAAATGAATCGCCATAGGCTAATTGTTTCATCGTCATTAATGATTGGAACTGTCCACTTCTAAAAGGAGGATGCAAGGTGATAATTCTCCCTAAATTAATCATGAAATTCAGGAATTTGTTATAAGCGAATTTATAAGCGTATAGAGGCGCCATATGATTGTAATATAAACCCGCCACTTGGGATGGTTCGTTGCCGACCACAAAATAAGGAACTTTATTCGCGACTAATTCCGGATAGAAAAGAACATAAGCTAAAGAAGGACACATACAGGTGTTTTCATTCATCTTATATAATTCAAGATATAATCTTTTTAAAACATCATTAGAGACATAACGAGTAATAAATTCCACACTACTCAATTTCTTCTTCGCATTTTCAATTGATTCTTTAGCGATAGAAGACATATAAGGTATTTCCCATGTCAAAGCTAAAACGCGAAGTTTTAATACTTTTGATAAATAATAAAGTATATAGGTGGAATCTTTACCACCGGTATAGAAGACCGCTACATCGAAACGAGATTTCTTACTTCTGGGAAATGTATTAACAATGGGATTTAATCCCTTTAATTGTTCTAATGTATTTTTTGTTTGACAAATGGGACATAAACCATCTTCATCAAATTCCAGTCCTGGAATCATAAAATCGTTATTAACGCATTCTAGACAAAAATGTGCTTCTTTTAGTGAAGCAGGTGTCTTCTTTAATTCATTAGAGTCTACGATGACTTTTTCTTTGATTAAAGAAGAAACAATTCTTTTTTCTTTATCTGTTAATTCTTTCGGTAATGATTTAACAATCTCTAATTGTTTTTTATTTAATTTAAAAACATTATGAAAAAGATGTTTCTTATTTCGTAAACCATAATAAATAATTTTATTATCTTCTAATTGAAAACGATTCTGTAATACTTCCATATCTTAATATTACGAAAAAGATATGAATAATCCTACAATAATTTAATTATCTCTTCCACATTATCATGTGTGGCGATAAAAACATTTTTAAAGAATTCGTAATCTTCTTTAGTGGGAGGCTCAAATTCTCTAAAATATTCTTCTAAGACGAATTCCGGAACCGGAAATTCTCTTTCTAAATTTTGTTTCATCACTATTTCTTTGGGAATATCAAAGATAACTAAATCAGCTTCATCGAAGTGAGTTTTTAACTCTCTTACGCATTCGATACGATATTTACGACTTCTATTTGTCGCATCTAAAACAACGATGCCATTTTTATCTTGGGAATAAACTGCTGCGAGCTCATAATACATCTTCCACATTAATTCATCTTCGGAGATATTCCTTTGATTACCGGTAACGATATCTCTTAAAGCATCAGAAGAAATGATATAAACATGAGCCTTCTTATGCTTTCTTAATAATTTTGAGAAATAGCTTTTACCACTTCCTGGAACACCGGATAACACTACTAATTTAGACATAATTCTTACCAAATAATAATTTTAACAAAGCCCACTATTTTATTAAAGAAAAAACAGGACCAAGTCCTGTATTTCATATTATGAAAGATGAATTATTTGCTTCTTTCTTCTTCAAGAAGTTTTTCCACTTCTTCTTTAGAGAGTGCTCTTTCTTTACTCACTTTTCTCATCGCTTTTTTCAAATCAGCTTTGACAGCGCGTAAAAGATTTTCTTGTTCTTTTCTCGCGGCGATTTTTCTTTTTGTCGCACCTAAAAAAGCTTCTGGGACATAAGAAGAGATGATTTTTGGTCCTTCTCTCCATTGACGATAATAATAGGTATGGCCAGAAATTTGCTTCACAGAGATATAGCCAACTGGCAACGCCTTAATATTTTCTTCAATTTGTTCACGCTCATTCATTAATTCGAGGAGCAACTCGAGTTGTCTAACTTGTTTATTCATAATGCTTAACCTACGACATTAGTATATATAAATATTATACTCGTTTCAAGCAAAAAGGGCAGAAATTTTCATTCCGCCCTATAAATTTGAAATTTATGGTATTAGAGACCGAATTTCTTGATTCTATCGAATCTATCTTTCGCGTATTTCTCACATTTGGTGAGTAATTCTTCCGCATGTTCGGGGTTAACGCGTGGTAATTGAGAGAATCTTGTTTCTGTCATGACGAAGTCTCTTAATTTGCTGTAATCAGGATCTTTGCAGTCAACGGTAAGAGGAACTTCTTTACGTGGATCATAACGGAAGATGGGGAAGTAACCACATTCTACCGCTAATCTCTCTTGTCTCATGGAGTTGGCTAAGCCACCTTTAATACCATGGTTTGCACATGGAGCGTAGCAGATGATTAAGGATGGGCCATCATAGCTTTCCGCTTCTTTTAAGGCTTTAATCGCTGCCACTGGGTTAGCACCTAAAGCGATTTGTGCGACATAGACATTGCCATAACTCATCGCGATGAGGGCTAAGTTCTTCTTCGCTGTTGTTTTACCAGAAGCGGTAAATTTGGCGATAGAACCAGTTTGTGAAGATTTGGAGGATTGACCACCGGTATTGGAATAGACTTCGGTATCTAAGACTAAGATGTTAACATCTTCTTCGTTAGCGATAACGTGATCTAATCCACCATAACCGATATCGTAGGACCAACCATCACCACCGACGATCCAAATGGATTTATCTTGTAAGTCTCTTTCATATGCTAAGACTTCTTTAACGCCTTCATCTTTACTAGCTTTGACGAGTTCGACTAATTTCTTAACGATTGGTCTGACAGCGTTTCTATTCTTGATGTTAGCGAAGTAAGCATCGATAGTTTCGACGAGTTCTGGTTCGAGTTCTCTTTCTTTCGCGGCTAAGAAGATTTCAATAATGCGTTTTAATTTCGCATCGGTCGCCACTCTCATACCATAACCGAATTCGGCATTGTCTTCGAATAAGGAGTTCGCCCAAGCGACACCTTGTCCTTCTTTATCAGTGCAGAATGGAGTTAATGGAGTGGAACCACTATAGATAGAGGAACAACCAGTTGCATTAGCAACTAACATATCTTTACCGAATAATTGAGAGACTAATCTGTAATATGGAGTTTCACCACAGCCAGCGCAAGCACCACTGATTTCCATATAAGGCATTAAATAGCTAACGCCTAAGACGCTATCGAGCATTGGTGCTGGAAGAGCATCGGCTTTATAAGAAACGTGTTTGAATAAATAATCAGCAGCTTCTTCTTGTGGGAATTGTGATTTGGCTTCCACCATTTCAAGAGCGACTTTGCCGGTCTTATTAGCGTTACATTCACTGACGCATAAGCCACAGCCAACGCAGTTGCGCGGGGAGATTTGTAAACGATATTTTAAGCCTTTGGCTTTGAGCATTGGAAGTTTTGGTTCCGCTACTTCTTTAGCGAGTTCAGGAGCTTTCGCTAATTCTTCATCGTTAAGTAAGAATGGTCTAATTGTCGCATGTGGACAGACGAAGGCACAGTTATTACATTGAATACAGGCTTCGGGGTGCCATAATGGGACTCTATCCGCAATACTTCTCTTTTCTCTAAAGGTGATATTGTTTTGCATTGTGCCATCTAATAATTCACCTTCTAAGAATTTGCTGACTGGTAAATCATCACCATTTAAGTTACCGATGACAGAAACATAATTATCGAAATAATCATCACCAGTTAATTTTGTTTGTGCTTTGGGTGAGAGTTTAGCCCATTCGGGATCAACTTTCACTTCTCTTAAACCTTCTGTACCAGCATCGATAGCTTTCCAGTTGAGTTCGACGACATCTTGACCTTTTTTGGCGTAGCTCTTTTCGGCGAATTTCTTCATCCATTTATTCGCTTCGTCATAAGGCATAATGCCTTGGTTAAGATAGAAGAAGGAAGCTTGGAGAATGGTATTGGTGTGTCTACCCATACCGATTTCGCTAGCAATCTTATTAGCGTCGATAACATAGAATTTAGCTTTCTTAGTCGCTAATTGATATTTGACACGATTGGGCATGTTTTTAATTAATGTCGCATCGTCCATATCAGTATTGAGTAAGAATGTGCCACCTTCTTTTAAGTTCTTGATCATATCGAATTTGAAGAGATATGTATCTAAGGAACAGGAAACGAAGTCAGCGTTTTGCACATAATAGGTACTTCTGATTGGAGTTTTACCAAATCTTAAGTGAGAACGTGTGACACCACCTGCTTTACGGGAGTCGTAAGCAAAATATGCTTGAGCATATTGATGTGTCGCATCACCGATAATTTTAATTGAAGATTTGTTTGCGGAAACTGTACCATCACTACCTAAACCATAGAATAAGCAGGAGGTATAATCACCTTTGACATGATAATGTTCATCGGTAGGAATACTTAAATGAGTGACATCATCATTGATAGAAACAGTGAAGGAATTCCAACGTTTATCGCTCTTTAAGAAGTCAAAGACAGCTTTCATATCTTTCGGTTGAGTATCTTTAGAAGATAAACCATAACGACCACCTAATACTTCGATATCTAAGCCAGCTTCTTTAATGACAGTAGCGACATCTTCATATAAAGGTTCGCCAGCAGCACCTAATTCTTTAGTTCTATCTAAGACAGCGATTCTCTTCACGGATTTTGGAAGGACCGCTAATAAGTGTTTGGCGGAGAATGGACGGTATAAATGAACTTTCACCAAACCGACTTTTTCACCTTTGGCTCTTAAATCATCGATAACTTCACTGATGGTTTCTGTAACAGAACCCATAGCGATGATGACTCTATCAGCATCTTTATCACCATAATAGGTGAATGGAGCGTAATTTCTACCGGTTAAACGGCTTGCTTCTTTAAAGTATTTAATCGCATATTCAAGAACTTCATTAGCTTTCTTGTTTTGTGCTTCTCTACCTTGGAAGTAGATATCATCATTTTCCGCACCACCGCGTGTAACTGGGTGAGTGTGTGGGTTTAAGGCTCTCGCTCTAAAGAGTTCAACCTTATCCATTGGTAATAATTTCTTCCATTCGTTGTCATCGACAAATTCGACGTTTTGAATTTCGTGAGAGGTTCTAAAACCATCGAAGAAATGGCAGACTGGGAATTGTGCATCAATGGCCACTAAGTGAGCAACATTAGTTAAATCAGCGATTTCTTGCACGGAATGTGAGCAGATCATCGCGATACCAGTTTGTCTAATCGCATAAATGTCTTGATGATCACCAAAGATGGATAAGCTACGTGTGGCTAAGCTTCTCGCAGAAACATGTAAGACTGCTGGTAAGTTTTCACCAACCCACTTATAGATATTTGGAATCATTAATAATAAGCCTTGGGAAGCAGTATATGTCGCTGCTAAGCCACCAGCTTGTAATACACCATGAACCGCACCGGAAGCACCAGCTTCAGATTGCATTTCACTAACCTTGACTACAGAACCGAAGAAGTTCTTTCTCTTTTGGGAAGCATATACATCGATATTTTCTGCCATTGGAGAAGATGGAGTAATTGGATAAATACCCGCTACTTCGATGTAGTTGTAGGATCCTAATGCTGCCGCTGTATTACCATCTACAGAGAGCATTGTTTTTTTAATTTCATCCATAAATTAAGATTTTCCTTTCGTATAACCGCAATAATTATACGCGTACGCCTTATACGTAGCAAGTAAAACTTCTAGAATAAAACGTCTTATCTTTATGGGGATATTTGTGTTTGCGAAAGAAAAAATCAAAAAAGAATAATTGTATTTTCACGACTGCTGTTTCCGTAATTAAAATGTAATAATTAAATGTGGGAATAATATTAATATTATCTTGTTGCGTATTTTGTTTTTACACAGTATGATATTGATAGAAAGGATGTCCATGGAAAAGCTTAGAGAAGTCAGAAAAGAATTGGGATTAACTCAATACCAAGCCGCGGAAATAATCGGTATTTCTCATCGTACTTATCAAACTTATGAAGAAAAGAAGAGAAGAAATGAGAAAGCCGATGCTTTGATTATTAAATTAAGAGAAAGAATAGCGAATGGTTGCAAGCCCCAAATTTTAAGCAAAAGATTCATTAAACAAGTTTCTAGAGAAGTGTTTGCCAAGCATCAAGAAGTAGAGTGTGCCTATCTTTTTGGAAGCTATGCAAGAAACGAAGCAACACCATCAAGTGATTTGGACTTTATGATTGTCGCCCCTAAACTAGAAGGCTTTGCTTTTTCTGGTTTACATCATGAATTAAGGGAAGCTTTAGGTAAAGAGATAGATTTAATCAACCACACCACTCTTGAAAAAAGTGACAAAATGCTTCGTGATATTTTGATTCAAGGAGTAAAAGTCTATGGACAAAGAATTATTAAATCTCCGGATTGATGAAATCCTAAAGCACATAGATTTGGCCACCGATGATTTAAAAGATATAGAATTAAAAGATTTTATCGGTACTTCATTAGTGGCGAGAGCGACAGCTTTCTCCCTAGAGCAAATATGTGAACATGTCTCTAAGATTAAAAAATATTTTAAAGACAGTCATCCAGAAATTGCCTGGGATCAAATCTATGATATGCGCATCGTCCTGGCGCATATGTATGTCACGATTGATTGTGACATTGTCTACAAGACAGTTAAGAAAGATTTGCCAATCTTAAAAGAGCAACTTCTTAACATCAAAAAAGATTTAATCTAAGAAGTAAAAAAGCGAACCATGGCACACTAGATAGGTTCGCTTTTACTTTTGCTTATTTATTTCTTCTCTTTCCTATTTGCGAGTTCTTCATTAATTAATCTCTTTAAGATTTTTAAATCTTTATCAGTGAGATTAACATCTCTATTGAGCATTCCACCATAAGTTAATTTCTTATAGATGAAATCAAAATAATTATCGTAAGCCTCAACTTCGTCTCTTTTTACCACTACTGGTTTCGGTGTCGGTGCTCTCTTAGCTTCTTTTTCTTCGATATATTTTTTAACCGCAGGAACTAGTTCTAAAAGATTAAATTCATAATCCATCATAATCATCGGATCAAAATAAGATAAAGTTTCATTAATTACTTCTGGATAAATACCAATGATACGAGAAAGTCTTTCAGAAGTAATATATTTAGCCTTTGGTAATTTTGCCATGGCTTGTAAATATTTCTTTAAATCTTTAACATTTGGTTCTTTCATATATGTCGACTCCTGCTTTATTTATTATATAACCAAATAAACGAAAAAGAAAAACGCAGGATAATTAGTCCTACGTTAGATGCTATTTGGTGATCCCCAAGGGATTCGAACCTTTGACCCGCTGATTAAGAGTCAGCTGCTCTACCAACTGAGCTAGGGGACCAATTAGCGCTAAATAATAATATATTAAAGACTTAAATATTTCAATATTGTAATTCTCAAAATAACAAGTGATGAAAATAGGCATTTTAAGGCTCTTTTATCAGAAAAACGATAACTAATTCATTTAAATGACAAAAATGCTTAGAAAATAGAAATAATCGCATTAAAACATAAAACCATAATAAAAGGGCATCCCGAGGGACACCCTTATATCAATTCATTAAAGTGAATTAGAATAATGCGATATTGTCGAACACTAAGGCGTTGGCAGAACCATTCCAGTTAGAAATGTTGAAATTGTACATGCCATAGTTGAAGCCCATACGGCAGTATGTCCAGCCATTTGCCTTTGCGGTCATTTGACCGATTTCAGCAGCGCCCGCTAAACCTGTTTGTTGAAAAACCCAAGTTCTTAAAGTGATATCAGCATCAGAGGAGTTATAAACCCAGAAACCGATATTTTTGAATGTGGTTTTTTCTGCAAAGTCAGCTTTTAAGGAAATACCGACAGCATTACCATCACCGGGATATGGTCTAACACTCATAGCACCGGTACCAGCAACAAAGTTTGTGGTATCGCTAACAATTCTATCAGTGTGTTCTTCATTGTTGTCAACGGTCCAGCTAGAAGCATTTTTGGCTCTATAACGACGGATGAATTGTTCACGTAATTCAGCGGTTGTACCATCTAAATTCCAGAATTTGGCAGCACCATTAAGGGTGATTTCACCATTATTCTTAATCATCGCAGCGGCTGTACCAGAAACAGTGACTTCTGTTAAAGCGTTATTTGCTTCGTCAAATTTAGCAGTAACTGTACCTAAAGTGGCATCGGTAATTGTGACGACACCTGTGGTTTTATCAAAAGCATACGTAGTTGTAATTTTGGCTAAATCGCCAACTTCTAAGAATGCTTTTTCATTTGCTAATGCAAGTGTAACAAATACATTGCTATCATCAAGTGCGTTAACGGCATAACCAGAGAAGTTTCCGACTGGTTGTGCAACTTCTTGTTGTTGTCCTTCACCAAAATTGATGCCGATGCTTGTGATATAAGAAGCGGAACCAGCGTTTAAAATAGTTAAAGTGCTATTTTGTAAGCTTGAAATATCATATTCCAAGATATATTCATAGACATCAAATGTTCCACTACTAGTGCTCATCGTGTATTCGGTCTTTGTGCCTTCAACTTTATTATCAGAATTAAGTTGATTTGATGGGCCAAATGCTTGACCATCGCCAATCTTTAAAGATGGGAGATAAGAAAGACCTTCTGTTGAATAAGTGGCATAGAATTTCATTTTGACTGTTGAGCCAGAGGCAAAAGCGGTTTTGAATTGAATACCAGTATCACCAGCACTCTTCTTTAATTGAATTGCTAAGCCAATCTTATCAGCTGTAAATGGATTAGATTTATTACCGGTAACGATGCCTTTGCTACCTGGGTCTAAAGTAAGCGTATAATCGCCAACTGTGACATCCCTATTCTTGTTTTTATCATATGTATTATTTGTGTCTAAACCTAAATTTGCATATGTTAATTCAAGATCGAAGGATTCTGGATCTACTGGAGTATCTCCGCTTGCTTTGAAGGTAACGGTGACTTCGTTCTTGATTTGAGCGTTGAATTTATAAGCACCATTATTAGCTTCTAAAGCTTCTGTTTTTGAAGCACGTTTAACTTCCACTTTATCAATGACATAACCAGTGTTAGCGGTTGGAGTGACTGTGATTTCAGTACCATAAGCAGCTGATGTAGCGCTTAATGTAGCACTACCCATTGTATCATCATTGACTGCTACGGAAGCAGCAACGTTACCAGTATAAGCAGCACCATTAACCACTTTACCATCGACTAATTGACCAGCACCACTATGGAAACCAATTGTGGCATAAACTGTCACTGTGTGACCGATAATAGCAGATGTGACAACACCTGTTTTTTCTTTCACGGAATAGATGCCGCTAGCAACTTCAAATGAAACATTTGTATAGCCACCATAAACGACAATAGCATCACCTGTTTGTGGATCGACTAAATAGAAATTACCATATTTGGTACTATATAAGTTTTCAGCAACACCAGTAACTTTTGCGATTAAAGTTTGATCAGCGGCTGTATAGGCTTTAACCTCAGCAACTGTCTTAACAGTAGCGACTGCATCAACATCGGTAACATCTTGAGCTGCAGAAGCTTCTTTAGTAATAGCAAAATCTCTACCACCGATTAATTCTGGAGTAACGGTTGTACCGGAAACATATTTTTGTAAGTTACCAGTAACTGTCACTTCAGCACCAGGGAGAACTTTGGCATCAACTTCTTGTGTACAGTTAACACTGTAAACATATAATGAATCAGTGTCATCCAAACTATCAACCATATAGAATGAGACATTTGGATGGTCTTCAGACCAGTGATATCTCACGGATTTAATGATACCAGAGACTTTATACAAGTCTGTAGTTGTTCCACCGTCTTCTTGTGAGTTACATGCAGTGAGTGCTTCAGCAACTGTCACTTCATAAGTATGCACTTCGATTGGTGTTCCGCCACCATCTTCATAAGCGATAACTTGTGGAGCTTGTTTGTTAGCAGCACCACCTTGGTTGTAAGAGAAATAGAAACCATTGGTCTTACCACTATCAGCTCTAACATAAGCTCTAATGGTGAGGATATCGTCGATTTTGTAATCGCTTGTATCTTTGCCTTCTTCAAGAAGACCAGAAGAGACATCCATGTCTTTTTCGCCATCAGTAAGTGTGAATTTCGCACTTGTAGCACTACCGGTAACGGCAGTTTTTAATTTAGCCTTAGCGAAGAAGTATTGAGGTGAATACGACTTGTTGTCTAAATTAAGTTTGGCAACTTCTGTTAAAACTTGAGAAATAGATAATGGAGCTTGTTCGGTACCGTAATCAACGACTACGACAGGAAGAGCTTCGGCGACAGTCAATTCAACAGAATCGGAAGATTCGCCACATCTGACTGTAATTGTTGCTTTGCCTTTAGCAACAGGATTAGCCATTTGACCACTGATGGAGACGATTTCATTATCACTAGAAGTAATGGTAATTGTTCCATCGCGGATCAATTCAGCGATATTGGCTCTTGGTTCGGTGGAAATATTGATTTTACGACCCTCTGAACCGGCAGGCCATTCTGCTTGGAGTTCTTGCTTGTTACTAATGGTAACGACGTAAGTCTGAGCTTGAGAACTACTTTCAGATTGAGAATCGGATTGAGATTCACTTGTTTGACTTTCTGGTTCAACAGGTGAACTTGATTCTTTCTTAGTGTTACAAGCAGGTAAGACTAATGTCATACCTAATAGCAATGCAGCAACTCTTGTAAATGTTCTTTTTTTCATTTGTTTTCTCCTTTCGAAAATAGAAATTAGAACAAGTTGTGCTATTGCACAAAAGTTTTGTTATTTATATCCTTTAATAACTTGGTATAGGTCACTTTACGCTTCAATCCGAAAGCGGTAAAGAGAACACCGAGCACTAAAAGTATAACCGAGATAATTGCGAGAACTAGGAAAACCCAGAACTCAGGTGAAGAGACGGTAATTCTAAATTGATTATCGGCTTTTCGAGAAAGTAATAAGAAGACAATAGAGGTAATTAATAGAATAATACCAATAGAAATATTACTCATGCCTCTAGCAAAACTATTTCTACCACGTTGTAATTCCGCATGGCACGCTCTTGCGAGAGATTTTTTGTCTTCTTCGGAGGCATTATAATGAACGAGATGACCACATCTTGGACAAACGAAATTAACTTCGGCATCCATGTCTAGGCCGACATTCTTTTCAAAATCGATTTGTTTTTCTTCGATTTTATTTTCTTTAAGTTTATTTCCACAGTGATAACAAAACATCATTGTTGACCTCCTTAAATATTATTAGGCTTGTTCAGGAACCCATTCTAAGCCGGCGGCATCATTGAAGACGATTTGATAAGAAATTTTACCACTTTGAGCTTGATGGTATGTATAGATACCTGATAAAAGGAATTTCTTACCGACAAATTGTTCTTCAGTGTTCCAATATTCAAATTTCTTTTCTGGATCACCAGCATATGGGAAAGTGATATAAGCAGAGAATTTACAACCGGTAAATCCTAAGGTAATTTCATCACCTTTTGTATTGATATAGAAATCGTTACATGTCACTGGATCAGTAACTTTGACAGCGCAGTTCAAACATTCGAAATCACCACTATTAGCGATTTGGCTTAGTCTGGTTGATGTGTATTCTAAAACGTGAAGTTGTTGATCATCGGTATTTTCGTCAGCGGTCAATAATATCTTACAGTCATCATCTTTAGCTTCGCTAGCGACGATGGGGAAGTGTCCTTCCGCACCAGTTAATTGGAAACCGAAGTTTTCACTATAAACAGCAAATACACATAATTCGATGAATGTATTTATCTTTCTATATTTGGATGGGACAGAAGACATGCCACAGAAAACATTGATAGAGGCATATTCACCGCCTTCAATTCCTTGGCCTTCACCACGGATGGCTTCACTATCTTCTTCATCAAAATGACTTTGTAAATACATCGTGCCATTAGAATATCCAGCAACTGTGCCACGAACTCTCACTTTTTTACCATCGAGTTCAGATTGATAAGTTGGATCTTTAATATAATTTTCAGTCGCAACTTTTAAATCTAGCAAACTAATATCCTTATAACCCGTCGGGTCATAAAGTGGATCAGGTTCATCACCAAACATATTCAGTTTGTATTTTTTAGCCTGTGTCTCTGCGGCGTAAAAAGTTTCAGCATATTGAGGCATATCAGTGACGTTTTTCACCCATGAATAACCTTCTTGGACAAGAGCTAAATTAAGAAGATATAATTCATCATAATTAGCATTCTTTTTCTCTTCATTAATCCAAATTAATGAAACAAATCTTTCACCTGTAGAGTCATATTGTGGGACACCATAATCATCTTGTGCAGAAGAAACGACGATTGTGCCGTGCTCCGCTGCTGTCTTCAATTTTTCTTTATTAAAATTACTTGCAGGTTTGCCCCAAGGTTGAATACGACCTGTAGATTCTGGTGTATCAACACCATAATATCTTGATTTAATAGCCAATCTACTTGTGGTAGTCACTACTGGATTAAAGTGAGCGGTATCACCATCGATAGCGGTTTTTAAAGTCACTTCACCGATACCATCTTTGTAGAAATCTCTATTTTTATAATCTAATTCGAGTTTAACCGTACCATCATGAACATAATCTACCCAGTTTTCATCACCTCTTTGAGGTTTTGCTTCGCTAGAACTTTGTTCGCTTTGCTCAGGTTGAGTATTATTAGAGTTTTCCTTTTTGGTATTACAACCAGTTAAGACCCCTAATGACATTAGGGCGATAAGCGCAATAATTGTTTTGTTTGTTTTGGCCATGTAAAGACCTCCTATTTAATATCTTTCTTCGCGTTATTAATCGCTAATGCAAAGGCATCATCGATGGAACTCTTATTGGTTAAAACACTAGTTATTAAAGCGCCGACTTCAAGTCTTAAAGTAGCACTACCTGGGAAAACAGCAGAATTATAATATCTACCATCGACATCATTTTGTGTAACTAAAGCTGCTTCCGCGTAATATTCGCCTTCTTCAATAAAGTCACTATATGTTTCGGTCGTATAGCAAGATGTTCTAACAGGAGAATATCCTTCAGAACCGGTAACACATAAGGAAACATTAACTTGTTTACTAGTGATGTATTTAATTAATTTCCAAGCATATTTAAGAGCAAGTTCATTTTCCGCATCGCTTAAGGATGGATTCCTGAACATAGCAATACTTGGTCCTTGAGAGATGTATCCGACTCGGCCATCTTCGCCACCCATGGTTGGAACTTTAGCAAATGCGGGTTCAAATAAACCAGCATCAGGAATTGTATAACCTGTGCCACCAGTAGAACCGATGGAGAAAATTGTTTTACCTTCTTTAAAGTTATTACTTGCATATGTGCCTTCTGCACCTTTAGTGGTTAATAAATGTGCATCACGAGCTTCTTTTAATTTTTCAACTACCGCTTTTGCTTTGGCAAGTTGGCTTTCTTCTTCAAAGTCAATTCTACCCTTACCATCTTCACCGATGGATGAATAGGCAATTTTATTTTGATAGAGTTCAGTGATAAATAAGTTGGAATCACTATCGTAATAAATAGGGTATTCTAAGCTAGATGAAACTTCAGATTTGTGGTCATAAGCGGCTTGAGCAATGTTAATTAATTGTTCCCAAGTGATGGTTCTCATAAATTCTTTAACACGATCAACCGCCACATCAGGATAAGCATATCTCATTGCCACTTTCACGGCATCGAGGTTATAGCACATAATTTCTGTAGATTTCATCATCGGAATCAAATATGTACCTTCTTTTTGCAAAGAACGACCTTCATCCATATAACTTTTAATCATGTCGTTTTCACCTAAGTTATCGCCCAAATAACTATCCGTGCCAAAGGTAAGATTCGCATCTTTTAAGAATTTGTCATAATTGACAACGTATTTACCTTCTTGACCATTTTCAAAATCGATATAGTCGGCAACATGGTCAGCATAGGCAATCGCGATTGTGGGACTGTCACCAGTAGCTAAACCAGTTTTGACCTTTTGCGGCATATCTTTATATCCGCCTTGATAAGCTAATTCAACTTCTACATCGACATTTTCATTTTGTTTAACTAGTTGTTTAAAAGTATCGACTTTACCTTGCAATGCGGCTTCAGGCTTTTGGCCGAATGTGTGCCAGAAAGTAACTTTCACTTTGCCGGTTACTTCACTACCACCACCGGATGATTGTTCGCCTTGTGATTCGTTTTTCTTAGTGCCACAACCGGTTAAGGTGGTAATGGCTAAGGGAATTAATAGTAAGGCAATTTTTTTCATACTTATTTTTCCTCTCTATAAATGTAGTTGACTACATATCTTTCAATGTATTGTTGATTGCTAAATTAAAGGCGGCGTCGAGATAAGCATCATCAATGGTTTTGCCATCTTTGGCATCCTTTAAGATATTGACGACCATGGAGTTAACTTCTGTGCGAGCAGTAGAACTTCCTTTGAATGGAACACTAGTGAAAACATAATCAACAGTTGAAGAACTGTAAACAGCATTTAAAGCGGTTAATAATTCTGTACTACGTGGATCTTTATCTTCTGTTGAACAATAGTCACTATAAGCTTCGCTTGTATATGCGGAAGAACGAACTGGCAAATAACCAACAGTCATCGCCCAAGAAGCAGTATTCTTGGTGTTCACCATGTGTTTATAGAATAACCAAGATGCCAAAATTCTATCTTGATCGTTACCATGATTTAAAATACAGATAGATGGACCTTGAGAAATGAGTTTGGCATCTTTGCCTTCGGCTTGAGGGACACGAGCAACACCAACATCAAATGTATCGGCCACTTGGTTAGCGACACCAGCAGTACTACCGATGGAGAATAAGACGTTATTATCTTTGAAGAAATCAGAACCATAACTCTTACCGATGGTACCAGGAGATCTGAGATATCCTTTTTTAGAAGCTTCTGCAAAGGTTTTCATCAAACCTTTCATATTCGCGTTATTGTAATCGAGGTGAGCTTCACCATATTCATCAACACTGGTATAACCATAGCCATATTGTTGGGCTAAAGTGATGAATAAGTTAGCGTCAGAGTCATATGCGACATATGAATTCAAACCATCTTCTTTTTTAGTAATCAAAGGTGCGGTTGGGTTATCCGCATCATATTGTTCAAGAGCAGGACATAATTCATTAAATAACTTTTCCCAAGTCAATGTTTCAAGATATGCCTTGTTCATGGTAATTCCCTTATTAGCTAAATAGGAAACTAGACCGGAATCTAATAAACGTGTTTCGTTATAGAACATCGCTTCTGTAGATTTGGAGAATGGTAAGCAGTATGTACCAGAAACTGGGAATTCTTGACCTTCATGTAAATAAGCAGGAACGAGGTCAGCTTTTTCTTCTGCTGTCCATCCATATTCTGGATTATCCATATAGTCATCTAATTTAACGGCTTTATCATAGTCAATATAATCGACGACATGGTCAGGATAGCAAATGACCAAATCACCATATTCACCAGTTTGAATATCGGAAATTGTTTGTTTGTGAATGGCATCATAGTTACCGCTAATCCAGCCATCTTCTAAATCGATGGTTACATTTGGTTCAATTTCTTTAAAAGAATCGACAAAATTTTGTAATTTTGGCTGATATTTTTGTGCGTAAGCTTGCGAGAATTTAATTTTCACTTCATGGTCAAAGTGTCCTACTTGGCCACCACTAGATGAACCTTGGCTTTCACTTGTGGGTTCGCTTTGTTTGCCACTTTCTCCACCTTCTTTGTTTGTGGAACAAGCGCCTAATGCTAATAATGCGGACATAGCAATTATCGGAACGATTAATTTTTTCATAAAATTTCTCCTTATTATATTAAATTGTCATAGACAATATTAACCAATTTTAACCCTTAATACCGGCTCTTCCAACACCTCTCATAATGTATTTACGGAAGAAGATGAAGAGGAGGAATAACGGGACGGTGACACAGAAGGATGCGGCCATTTGATAGCCGTATTCGGTTAAACCTGTATCAATATCAGTAAACGCACTACCACGTAATCCGTTAGAGATTAAGCGGAAGTCTTCGTTTTTAGTAACTAAGTTTGGCCACACATAAGAATTCCATGTACCCATGAATTTTAAGATGGTAATAGAAATAAGTGTCGGTGCAGCTAATGGAACCATGACTTTCCATAAGAATGACCAGTCACTCTTACCATCGACCTTCGCAGCCAAATATAATTCGTTAGGGATTTGTTTGAAGTTTTGTCTCAATAAATAAATATGGAAGACACTGACAACAAACGGGACAATCATCGCTAAATAAGCATCCATTCTCGTTTGGTCTTTAATCCAACCAAAGGCATTGACAGTTAAATAGTTAGAAATAACCATCATTTCGCCAGGAATCATCATAGTCATTAAGAAGACCATAAATAAAGCTTCACGACCTTTGAATTCCAGACGAGCAAAAGCAAATGCCGCGAATATGGTTGTTAATAAAGTACCTAACGTGGAGAAGATCGCCACGATGATGGTATTGAACATATAACCAGTAAAGTTAAATGTTTCAAAAACATAGACATAGTTGGACCACATAACAATATTCGGGAAGAATGTTTGATTAGTGGCCATAATTTCGGAATTCTGCTTTAAAGAGGTGATGATCATCCAATAGAATGGGAACATCACGGTTAAGGCTAAAGCAAGAATAAAGATATAAGTAAAAATTGTGGTGATAATGTGAATGATTCTTTCACGTCTTTTAATCGAGGCGACGGTCTTGCCACTTTCCACGATTGATAAAGTGATATTAGGATTCACACGAACCTTTTTAAAATCGACATAAGTCATAGGTTGTTCTTTGGTCATAACTGCTTCGTCTGCCATAAAATCGACCTCCTAATAATGCACTCTCTTTTTACTGACACCAAATTGGATGAAAGTAAAAATCAAAATAATGATAAAGAGGAAAACACCAGCGGCAGCCGCACGGGATGTGAAGCCTTTTTCCACGTTATCATAGACGTAATAAACGATTGTTTCCATATCGGGAACATTGGAGTTCTTGCCCATCGTACCAGGACCATTGAAGATGGCCACGACTGATGTGTATTCCTTAAATGAACCGATAAAGGAAGTGATCATTAAATATAAGATTTGCGGGGATAATAATGGAACGGTAATCTTCCATAAAGTCTTAAGCTTAGGACAGCTATCGATTTGTGCGGCCTGATAATATTGTTTATCAATACCTTGTAAACCGGATAAGAGAATTAAGATTTTGAAAGGAATGCTATTCCAAACAATATATAAGCATAATGGAATCATAGCAACCCAACGATCCGCACCATAAACCCATACTGTATTAGAATGGAAAATATAGTTAATAACACCGGATTTATCAAAGATAACTGAGAAGACTAAACCAATAGCGACAGCGTTAGTGACATAAGGTAAGAAGAAGACTGTCTGTAGGAATTTCTGGAACCACTTAATTGAATTAAGAGCGACAGAAATAATTAACGCTAATAGGATAGAAACAGGAACGGTGACAAAAGTAATAATCATCGTATTCGGTATCGCGTATTGAGTGAAGTAATGTTCCACACCACCTTGCCCGGTTTTTACCCAACCGAAGATAACGCCGAAGTTCTCAAATGTAAATCCGGAGAAACGACCAGTTGCGTATTGATAATCCTTAGCGAAGGAAATGAAGATGGTATTAATTAAAGGATATAGTAAGAAAATAGAAATCAAAACGACGACTGGAGCGAGATAAACCCACGCTTTCCAGTTATTCTTACTAGCAACATCCTCAATACCAGTAACTTTGTAAGGCTTTTTGACCTTTTTGTTAGAAACTAAGAGAACGACTTTGTTTTTGTCACCCACATAACCTTCCTCATATTCGGGGACGGTCTCGGGTTCGACTGTGGGGAGACGATTATCTCCACCATTCGACTTCTTACGTTTCGATAGGAAATTTAATAATTCAATACCCATAGAAGTCTCCTTTACTATTTTGTGAAGATTCTCTCCTCAGTTTCATAATCAAAGATAAAGATTTTGTGAGGTTTAACTTTGAAATTAACTTGACCAGGACTAACATGGTCATCAGCAGAAATAATCGCTTTAAATGTCGGTTTTGTACAATGAGGATTCTTAGCGACAACAGAAATGTCTCTACCCATGACTTGAATCATTTCGCATTCCGCATGTAAGACATCCTTGTCGCTTTCTTTGGCTAAGACAAAGCCTTCGGGACGAATCGCGACATGAACTTTTTTATTTTCTACACCTTTAGCGGTGCCGACTAAGTCTTTACCGACATAGATCTTTTCATCTTTAACTTCACCAGCAAAAACATTGATTGGAGGTGTTCCTAAGAATTGCGCAACGAATAAGTTAGCAGGGCTGTTATAAACATCTTGTGGTGCACCCATTTGTTGCATTTCACCTAATTTCATAACGACGATCTTGTCAGAAATGGACATCGCTTCTTCTTGGTCGTGTGTCACGAAAACGGAAGTAATACCGGTTTCTTGTTGAATACGTCTAATTTCTTCACGAGTTTGTAATCTTAAACGAGCGTCTAAGTTGGATAATGGTTCATCTAAGAGTAACACTCTTGGGTGTTTAACAAGAGCACGAGCGATAGCGACACGTTGTTGTTGACCACCGGAAAGTTGCGATGGTTTACGTTGCAAATATTCATCAACTTGCACTAATTTAGCGGTTTCATGAACGATATCTCTTCTTTCTTCTTTAGTGAGTTTACGATGAGCCACTGCTTGAGCGGTATCGAGTTCCACATCAGTAAGTTCGACGAGTTTGGATAATTCATCCATGACTTCCTTGGCTTTTTCGGTGGAAGTTCTATGCAATTTGAAATAAATCTTTGTGTGTTCTTTATCAAAATATAATTTGAAGTCTGTAATCTTTAAACCTTGAGATTTGAAGAAAACTCTGACTTCTTTTTCGTTTTCTTTGTTGACGACATTACTAACAAAGTAAAGAGGATTTTCCATCTCCACTGCTGCTGTCATTGCATCAACACAATCATGTAAGCGAGAATGTAATAAGCCTTTAACTCTAGCCACTAAATCATAGCCACGTTTACCACGGGAAATAACTACTTCGCCAGGTTTAGCGATAGGTTTAACCGCTTCTCTAATTTTATTGATGGTTTCATCCATCATGGAGAAATTGAACCAATTGCCTAATCTGGCTTTAAATGTTAAGTCGATGGTTTCATGTTCACCGATTTTATTTAAAGTAGCTCTCACTGTAGAGTCGAATAAAGCTTCAGAAGTTTGTTGTTCTTCTTCGTGGATTAATTGAGCATCGATGATCTTATTGAAATTTTCAACGAACAATTTCTTGGTTGCAGGAGCGGTATTCTTCAAAAGAACATCGATAATAAGAGTTTCGGTATCTAATTTAGAAGAAAGATTATATTGTTTCTTGTTTAAACCAACTCTCTTACAAAGAGATTCAACCGATTTCATGATGCCATCAAGAACATCTCTCTTTTTCATTTGATATTGATATGTGAGTTTGAAATCGAAGAAAGTAACCAATGGAATTTCCACTTGTAAGTTCGTTAATGGGAATTCGATGTTTTTATAAATTGTCATGTGAGGATATAAGGCGTAGTTTTGGAAAACTAAACCGATGCCTCTTTTTTCTGGAGACAAATTAGTCACTTCTTGATCACCGAACCACACTTCACCAGATGTTGGTGTTTGTAGACCAGAAATCATGTATAAGGTTGTGGATTTGCCACATCCAGAAGGTCCTAATAAACCGACTAATGTGCCATCATCAACTGTGAAGTCTAAATCTTTGACAGCGATTGTATCACGAATATTCTTACGTGCATCGCCTGGGAAAATTTTCGTTAAATCCTTAATTCTAATTTCCATAATTTATCTCCTTATTTTGTTCCGTCATCATCGACGTCTTCATTTAATTTGAGTTTGATAATACGTCTTCTTTCTTTAGAAACCTTAATCACACCGACAAGGTATTTAATGAAATAACCAATAATCACTACTGATAAGACTGATAAGACGATAATGAAAGCATCAGTAGGATTAAATACTACAATCGCATTGTTTAAAACCGATCCTCTTAAAGCAATGAAGATAATATCAAATAATACGATTGTTGATCCCACTAAGAATAAAGCGGTTTTCATAATATATGATTTGGTTTTCATTCTTCTAAATTCATCGTTTTTATATTTATTCTTCAAGTAGAAATATAATCCGACAGCGCCTAAAACGAATAAAGCGATATAGGACACTAAAACGATGATGAGGAAGACATTCACATCAAATGGATTAACTTTTTCTTGATAAGGCATGATGTTGAAATTACCAAATCTAGTAATCACACCACTCTTAGGAATAACAGCCTTAGCGCCCATCAAATCTAACGAGACATAGAATCCCACAAAGGAAACGGATCTAATATTGTTTGCATTAAAATGCGCATCAACATCACTATTCTTGATTAAGAATGAGAGGCGGTTTCCTTCTTGTTTGGCGAGCTTATATTGAGGGATAGGAGTAACGATTTTGACATCTTTTGTCACATCGGTTCCACCATCGTTATAAACAATTCTAAAACTGCAAAGACCTAAAGAGGTTAAACGATAACGGATCTTTAATTTGCCGTTTTCGATGTCTTTGAGATTGGCATTATAATAGTTAGTTTTTAAGTGTTGATAGACGTTTTCTGCTGATTTATTCACATTAACATCAATTGCAGTATAACCCAAGAATGTGGTTAAACCTTTGAATGTGCAGTTGATAAAGTCTTCAATTTTATAAACTTTCAAGAATCCTTGTTTTGGAACGATTCTATAAGCTTGTGACATATCAGGTTCAGGAATCGCTACTTCGGCAGAATTGGTCTTGGTTCTAAAGATGTTATGAAGCATAACTGATTCAAAATCAATCTCTTCGCCAGCGGCTAATTCAATATCGCAATATAAGGATTTTGTGAAGTCAGAAATCTCTTTGCCAACACATTCATATAATGAAGTGTCTGTGGATGGAGAGAATTCATAATATTGAGGTTCGGATAATTCTCCGCTTGTACGTTTAATTTTATATTCGAGCACTAATGGTTCAGCATTGGTGATTTTGCCTTGGCCATCTCTAGGATACCAACCGAGGATGAAGTTTTGTTTTTCATCACCATATTTAGCAGCGCCAGCTCTAGAAAGAGGTTCGGCTTTAGCTTCTGGGAATTCGTAACCATAATTTACTGTCGCACCATGAGCCCAGTCTTCCGCCCATTCTTCAGGACGGGATTCAAATTCCACGTTGAAGACCATATCAGCAGGAACATTTTGGAAGGAATCGGAATAAATCTCTTCCACTTCTTTTGGGATGGAGATGGAGGTAATGTTAGACCAATCTCTTACTGTATCAACGCCTAATTTACGAACGTCGAGATTGAAGATGTGGTTTCTAGTCAAAGAACGAGGAATATAGATATCGTGTACATTAGAAGTACCAGTAATGCTGAAAACATAAGAATCAAAGTGAACAGATTCGTATTCACCTTTCTCCCAATCTTCAGTAATTTTTTCTCTTTCTTCAACGGTTAATTTAGAAAATTCTTCAAAATAAGCATCGAATCCATCATCGTTTGGGGCTAATAAGAAGGTAGTTGTAGAATCGCACCAACCTTGACCACCGGTAGAGAATGTCAAAGAAAAAGACTGCCCTGAACTTGTAAGAGTTGATGCTGTTGCAGATACCATAAGGTTGCCACTTGGAATATCAACTTCTCCACTGAAGTCATGTGCAGTCTCTCTATTTTTCTCTAAACGAGTAACTGTAGATGGAACTGTAGATGTTCTTTTAATTGTTTGGTTATTAACAGAAAAAGGTGATGTGAAAACACCCATCATTCCTAATAATAACGGAAGGACAAATTTATTTACCATAGAAGTGGCCTCCAACAATAAGTGCTATAGACATTATACACATATGCGTTAAATAAGCGCAACGAATAAAATTAGTCGTAATTTTTAGTTGAAAATTTAATTGGTTCCTTGTATGGAGAGGTTTTTTCTAACTCAACTTCTTGAAAAGAAAGGTAGATTTTTGTTCGCTTTGCATCGACCTCATTTAGACGCAACATATAGTCCGCAAAACCCTGTTTGTTTTTAGAAAATGCCATCAAGGAAAAGCTAATAATCAAGGGCAAGCCAAATGTGAATAACGATAAAATTAAAATGCCAAAATAGAAAATAGAAAAGCGAGCAATAGTCCGAGCAATACTCGGAGAAAGACAACGATCATCTAATAAACCAATACCATAAATAGCCTTACCCCAAGTCATTCTTCCCCTTCTGAAAATGAAGATTGGCAAGAGATAAACCAATAATCCGGTAAAGCAATAAACGGAGAAAATATTCCCCCATAAAAGCACATTAGTTTGATAGGAAATAATACTTTTATAATTCGGTATAGCAGTTACTAAATATGCTTGAACACGATTATCGATATAGGGTTGATATACTTTAGTATAATAAACTCTATATATATTTGCTCCAACACTCTCAACAGATTCTAATAATTCCGGGTTTTCTATTACTTCATTATTTTCATCGATAACGAATAACGGTGTGTCCTCTTGCTTCATGTTATCGCTTAGACGATATTCGCGATAATCCTTCACTATTTCTTCATATTTTTCTCTTTCGGAAACTATTTCGGAATAAGAGATGAATTTTTCGATAGCCTTGCGAGAACGCACCGCTCTTGATTTAGCGGATTGTCCTTTATCGTTATTCAAAACCGAAACGATATCTCTAAGGATATTGTCATCATCATATTCATAGGCACCAGAATCTAATTTGATTTGGGTTAATTGTTCAGATTTTGCTTTATATTCGGGATTAATTTTAATGATTTCTCGCACACCCAAAAAGATTGAGAAAAACACTAAAATGAATATCAAAACATCAATCAAATTCGCTAAAACACGATAGATAAATTTAGGGCGATAATAAGCAACATTTTGTGTTGCATCGGTTTTTGCTACTTTCGCGTCAGAGACAATCTCGTTGATATTTTCACTCATATACTAAATAGTATAACCTCTTGCACGATAAAGCTCATCCATTTCCGCTTCGGTAAGGAATAAATTGTTTGATAAATAATCCACCAAAGAACGATTATATTGATTAACTAACAAGAAAATTAAATCCGCAATCAAAAGCAATCCTGAGAAAGCCGTGCCATAAATTAAGAAATGAAGCGTGAATAAAGTATTAAATGGCACTAATAAGGAAGGAATAAACAAAACTCCTAAAAGCGTAGCGAATAAATAATATGCCGCATTTATTAAATAAATTGGTCTCTTTACGTGATTAAGCGTATAGAAATCCACTCTTTCTATTTTCATAAAAATCATCGCTAACGTTTTACGATTCTTATTAATAAGTGGCAAGATCAAGAATAAACCAAGCCAAGAAATGAAATGGGAAATATAAGCGCAGACAGTCATTAAAACTGCGTGGTAATCTTCTACTTCTTTAATGATTCTTTTGCATTCAGCAAAGGAACACTTTTCTCCATCATAATGTAAATCGTTCTTCTCAATATCGGTCATCACTTCTGCCATCAAAGGATTAAAAACTTCCCTAGATATCGCATCGAAATATTTCTTTCCTTCATCGCCCATTTCATCTTTCACATCATAGTAGGCATATAGTTCATTTTTAACCTCTATTTTTAGCGAAAATGAATTTGTCACTTCATCGTAAAGGAAATAATTACTCTTTTCGTTATAATGCTTAAAACCATTGATATATCCATCGGGATTGTTTCTGATGTCATAATAGAAATGATGGATTGTATCGTTTTCAATTTTACGTCCATATTGGGGATAATTCGGATCGGTTGTTTCTTCATTATCTAGGACATAATAACTGAGGAAACAACGATAGGTATATTCCACTCCTGCAGTAGCGTCATAATACTCAAAACTGCTATTTTTTAATAAAACTCCACTTTTGTAATAATGCTGATACATTTCCGCAGTCATATCGATATGCTGCTGATTTCTCTCTTTAAAATTTGTAATGGCTTTGCCGATTGGAGCGACGGCAATATTAAACAAAAGAAAAGTCAGCATAAAGTGCATGAAAAAATCGGCCAAGAACAATAAAATTCTTCTACCTTTTTTCAGTGGATGAATGGCCACTACTTCTTTTTCTTGATTTTCTTTTATTTGTTCATCCATAACCTACTATTTATCTATAAGAATATCTTGAATTGTTTCTAAATTTGTTTTTGAAACACCGATAACATTTTCTAAATAATTAAAGGTTTTTTCTTGGAGAGTATCTCCTTCATAATTCTTCAGAGTTGCGCCATATCGATCATCGATATCAGCGATTTCACAAATACCGCTGATTTTCGCAAAATTAGAGAATAAATAATCGCGATATAAGTATTCTTCATCCATACCGCATAAAGCTTCTATTAAATAAGCCATACAACCTGTTCTATCTTTGCCAATCGCACAGTGAAAATCAACAGGGTAATTTCTTTCATCTGCTAATAATTCGAAGAAATTTTTAATTTGTGCGGGATTATCATATGTCACACCACTATGTTCGCCGACATATGTTAAAACATTATTTCCACCATAATACATCGGTAAGTGATGATAGTTAACACTTTCTCCTAAAGGAGAGGCGGTGATATTACCATTTTCTTCAAATCTTCTTAAATCGATTTCGGTTTTAATCTTTAAATCTTTAGTGGCAACATCAATTGTGGTTTGATCAATTTTAGTTGTGCCATCTGATTCATTAAATCTACCGCTGCGGTAAATTAAGCCTTGCTTAATTCCATGCCCGCCTAAATCTCTCACGTTTATAACATTATTAATTAATAAATTACGTGGGCCTTTATCAGTGGTTTTAAATTCGCTCTTCTCACTTGTAAATTTAGTTGATGAATTTTCATAACAAGCAGTAACTTGATAGGAATAATTAGTATTAATCTTTAAATTATATATATCTAATTTATCTTCATAAGTTTTTAAAGAATATAGAGGATAATCATCGTTTCCTTCAAAAACATCAACCATATAATAATCAGAGCCGTTACCTTTATCAGGAGTAGCTTCCCAAGATAAATTAATGGCTAAAGGAGCGTCTTTGGCGCTACTACCAGAGGCGATACCGCTTGTGGATGTATAATCAACCTTTTCTATATATTGACGCTGCAAATCGGTGTGAAAATCAACATTTTGTCCTAACGACGCTAAGTTAAAAGTATAACTGGTCGCATTATATTGCTTTGTACCCTGAGAACAACTAGATAAAGCAATCATAAAAAGAGATGAGATATATAATAATTTCTTTTTCATAAGCGAATCCTCATAAAATGATTATATCATTATTATGTTAAAGGCAAAATAAAACACATAAATCAAAATACAGTAAAATTCCATCAGATTTTTAAAACTTATTAAATGTTATTTGAATAGATCCTCAAGACTAATCAATAAAGCGGTATCATGTCTTTTAATATCATCATCAAAACCACTTCTGGAAGCAAAACCAAACTGGTTAATTTTGAAAGGGAGATCAAGCCATTGTTCCTTTTCATGGTAATAGTCTTTCATACCGACTTTCTCTTTCGTGTATTTACATTCAATTGGCGTCAAAACATTATTTTTATTTAAAACAACATCGAATTCTCTATTGATATTTCCGCTATTATAATAAATTCTTCCAACACTATCGAATAAGGGGATTTTGATGCCATTATTTCTAACAACATATTCTTTGACTATTTCTTCAAATTTTCTAGGAAGATATTGCGTATAAAAAGCATCTTTCACATAGTTTTCAAAAAATATATTAGGTGCCATAGAGCTTCTTTGGCGAATATATTTGGATAAAAAAGTATAATAAAAGTCCAAAAGATTATCTTTGATATAATAAATTGGTCTTCTTTCTGTTTGAGCATTAGCCATAAATGATTTATCAATTAGGTCCATAGATTCTAATTTTCTAATGTATCTTCCAATATTGTCCTTGGATGGATCTCCCATTAAATCATTTAATTCTTTATATTTATTTTTGCCAGAAGCTATTAATTCAAAAATAGTGTTAACGTTAGATTCCTTTTCCACTTCATTTTTAATAATAGAAATTGCTTCTTTTTCGAAAAATGAATCAATTTTTATGAATTCATTAATTAAATTTTCTTCAAAAGGAACACTATAATCAATATTTTTGAGATTAAAAGCAGTTCCTCCAAAAACAGCATAATATTTAATTTTTTCATCATTAGGCAAGCCACTCATAAATGAAGAGGCGTCATAATAATCAAAAGTGTGAAGTAAAATTTCTTCATTGAACCTACCATAAAGAGGGGCTTTTTGATCCACTATTCTTCTCATAGTATCTATGTAAGAACCACATAATATAATAGTTGTTTTTGCGTCTTTTTGATGGAACTCAATAGCTTTTTGCAAAAATGAATCAACACTATCATCGTTATTTTTTAGAAAGCAATATTCGTCAATAAACAAAATAAAGGGATGATTTTTACTGTATTCCATTAATGTGGCATAAAATTCATAAAAATCTTTAGGATGAAAAGATACATTGCCCATGAATTTTGCAGCATCCCTTGAAAAATCTTCTAAATTAATAGATAAATTAACATTTCTTGCCAATAGGGATAAACAGTTACTTTTGGTTTGCGAAATAGCTTCATTAATTAGCTCTGTTTTGCCAATTCTACGTCTTCCATAAACCAAAACTGCCTGAAATGAATCAAGTTTAAGCCTTCTTTTTATTTTGTTTAGTTCTTCTTTTCTTCCATAAAACATAGCAATTTCCTCGTTTAAATATTAGCATATTCTAAAATAGGTTACAATAAAATATGTTTTTATCTTCTGAAAAAAATAAAACCCGCCGAAGCGGGTTATTATTAGTTTGTCTAACTAAATTATTTGATAATGTCGCTGACTGTACCAGCGCCAACGGTTCTGCCACCTTCACGGATGGAGAATTTGGTACCTTTTTCCATAGCGATTGGGTGAATTAATTCAACGGTTAATTCAACGTTATCGCCAGGCATAACCATGTCAACACCTGCAGGAAGTGTAATGACACCGGTAACGTCTGTGGTACGGAAATAGAATTGTGGACGATAGTTGCTTAAGAAAGCTGTGTGACGGCCACCTTCTTCTTTTGTTAAGACATAGACTTGACCTGTAAATTTGCTATGAGGTGTAACGGAACCTGGTTTAGCAAGGACTTGACCACGTTGCACTTGATCACGGTTGATACCTCTTAATAAGACACCAACGTTATCGCCTGCTTCGGCGAAGTCTAATAATTTACGGAAGGATTCAAGACCAGTAATAACTGATTTTTGAGTTGGTCTGATACCGACGATTTCCACTTCATCACCGAGTTTGGCAATACCACGTTCCACACGGCCGGTAACGACGGTACCACGACCGGAAATGGTCATGACGTCTTCGATAGCGAGTAAGAATGGTTTGTCTGTTTCTCTGGCTGGAGCTGGGATGTAGGAATCACATGCGGCCATTAATTCTTCGATGTGTTTTTCTTCTTCTGGATCGCCGTCTAATGCTTTACGAGCGGAACCACGAATGACTGGGACATCATCGCCTGGGAAGCCGTAGCTATTTAATAAGTCACGGACGTCCATTTCGACTAAGTCTAATAATTCTGGATCATCGACTAAGTCAGTTTTATTGATGAAAACGACAATGTATGGAACACCGACTTGACGAGCAAGTAAGATGTGTTCACGTGTTTGTGGCATAACGCCATCAGTACCTGCGACAACGAGGATTGCACCATCCATTTGAGCAGCACCGGTGATCATGTTTTTAACATAGTCAGCGTGCCCTGGGCAGTCGACGTGAGCATAGTGTCTTTTTTCTGTTTGATATTCGATATGAGCTGTGTTAATTGTAATACCACGAGCTTTTTCTTCTGGAGCGGAGTCGATTTGTGCGTAATCGGTTTTAACAGCGCCGCCCTTTTTCGCTAAGACAGAAGTGATAGCAGCGGTTAATGTGGTTTTGCCGTGGTCAACGTGACCGATTGTACCGATATTAACGTGTTCTTTTGTTCTGTCAAATTTTTGTTTTGCCATAAAATTGAAATCTCCCTTCTCTATGTATTTGCAATTTCGCAACGTTTTAATAATATAGCAACTATTTTTTATATTCAATACCAATTTATAATTGGCATTAAACTTTTATCGAGCGGGCATCCCACTCTTTTTGATAATTTCATCCTGAATATATTTCGGACATTCGCCATAACGGTCGAACTGCATGACGTAATTGCCACGGCCTTGGGTCATACTACGTAAGTCAGTCACATAGCCGAACATTTCGGATAATGGAACTTCCGCTTCAATAGTTTTCGCGTTGGCTCTTTGGCTTTCACCAGTAATATTACCTCTACGACGAGAGATGTCACCGATGACATCGCCATAATATTGTTCAGGAACGGTAACCTCGATCTTCATGATCGGTTCAAGAATGACGGGGTTACATTTCTTAGCCGCTTCTTTGAGAGCTAAGGAAGCAGCGATTTTGTAGGCCGCCTCACTGGAGTCGACATCGTGATAACTACCGTCGAATAAGGTAGCTTTGATATCTACGACATCAAATCCGGCAATCATACCTCTTTTTAAGGAATCGACAAGGCCATCTTGTGTGGGCTTGATATATTCCTTAGGAACAGTTCCACCGACAACGGCATCGACGAATTCGAAGCCTTTGCCAGGGTTCGGTTCAAATTTGATCCAGACGTGACCATATTGACCACGACCACCACTTTGCTTGATATATTTACCTTCGCAATCAGCGGTGCCTTTAATGGTTTCCTTATATTCGACTTGAGGAGCACCGACGTTAACAGTCACGCCAAATTCTCTTCTCATTCTGTCGACGATGATGTCTAAGTGAAGTTCACCGACACCAGCGATTAAGGTTTGACCAGTTTCAGGATTGGTTCTCACTTTAAAGGTGGGATCTTCTTCTGCGAGTTTCGCTAAAGCGATATTCATCTTTTCTTGGTCAGCTTTGGTCTTGGGTTCCACCGCTTCCTCGATAACGGGATCAGGGAATTCCATTTTCTCTAAGATGACCTCGTGTTTCTCTTCACATAAGGTATCACCGGTAATCGTATTCTTCAAACCGACTACGGCACCGATATCACCAGCGTGAAGTTCTTCCACTTCTTGACGATGGTTGGAGTGCATTAAGACGACACGGGCAATTCTCTCTTTCACACCTTTGGTGCTATTCAAGACATAACTACCGGATTTTAAGACACCACTATAGACGCGGACATAGGCTAATCTCCCGATGAATGGGTCTGTGGCAATCTTGAAAGCTAAGGCGGCTAATGGAGCCTCATCTTTCGGTTCACAAATAATTTCATTACCGCGATCATCTGTTCCTTTTGCGGAAGGAATATCTAATGGACTTGGTAAGTAGTCGATGACCCCATCAAGTAACATTTGAATATTCTTGTTCTTATATGCACTACCGCAGAAGACAGGGTGGAATTCGCCAGTCAAAACAGCTTTACGAATCACTTCTTTAGTTTTCTCAACTGTCGGTTCGTTACCCTCTAATACAGTCATTAAGATTTCTTCATCGAAGTTAGAAAGAGCTTCGAATAATTTATTTCTTAAATCCTGTACAGTTTCCTTATATTCTTCAGGAATTTCTTCTTCGTGGGGATCGTCATGAATATCAGAACTATAGACATAAGCCTTTTGTTCGATTATGTCGATACAACCCTTTAAAGAAGATTCGATACCGATAGGATATTGGACAGCTTCCGCATTGGCGCCTAATCTCTCATGAAGAGAGCGGACACACATGAGGAAGTCAGCACCGATAGCGTCTAGTTTATTAACGAAGACAATTCTCGGAACACCATATTTGCTGCCTTGTCTCCATACGGTTTCGGTTTGTGGTTCCACACCATTCTTACCATCGAGAACGGTGATAGCACCATCTAAGACACGGAGTGAGCGTTCCACTTCAACAGTGAAGTCGACGTGCCCAGGAGTGTCGATGATGTTAATGCGATTGCCCTTCCAGTGTGCAGTTGTGGCTGCGGAGGTAATTGTGATACCTCTTTCCTGTTCTTGGACCATCCAGTCCATAGTCGCGGCACCCTCATGGGTTTCACCGATCTTATGGATTTTTCCAGTAAAGTAAAGAATACGTTCAGTTGTTGTGGTTTTGCCGGCATCGATATGGGCCATAATCCCGATATTACGGGTATGGGCTAAGTCAAATTCTCGATTTGCCATAAGCGTACTCCTCTAGATTACCAACGATAATGTGCGTAAGCCTTGTTAGCTTCGGCCATCTTGTGAGTATCTTCTCTCTTCTTCACAGAGGCACCAGTTCCGTTAGCGGCATCGATGATTTCGTTCGCTAATCTTTCTTCCATACTCTTTTCATTTCTGAGACGGGAATAGTTAACTAACCATCTGAGACCTAAGGTAACTTTTCTATCTGGTGTGACTTCTGTAGGAACTTGGAAGTTACTACCACCGACACGGCGCATCTTGAGTTCGACTGTAGGCATAATGTTATTAAGCGCAGTCGCGAAGACGTCCATCGCGGGTTTGCCAGTTTTGGCTTCGATTTTCTTGAAGGCGGAATAGAGAATGTTTTGGGCAGTTCCCTTTTTACCATCAAGCATAATTTTGTTAATTAAACGTGTTACGAGTTTAGAATTGTAAATTGGATCTGGTAACACATCACGTTTTACAGCATTTCCTTTACGCATAATGTTTTCCTCCTATCAATTAATCATTTTCTTTTGGCTTTTTAGTTCCATATAAGCTTCTGCCTTGACGGCGAGCTTCGATACCAGCGCAGTCTAAGGTACCACGGACGATGTGATATCTGACACCTGGTAAATCTTTGACACGGCCACCTCTAATCATGACGGTGCTGTGTTCTTGTAAGTTGTGACCTTCACCACCGATGTAGGCTGTAACTTCGTAACCGTTGCTTAATCTAACACGGGCGTATTTTCTTAAAGCAGAGTTAGGTTTTTTCGGAGTCATGGTACCGACACGGGTGCAGACACCACGTTTTTGGGATGCGGCTTGACCGATGTTTTTCTTCTTTAAAGAGTTCCATCTGGTTCCTAAAGCTGGTGCTTTGGATTTCCAAGTCTTGTTGTGTCTACCTTCACGAACTAATTGGTTAATGGTTGGCATATAATTGCTCCTTTCAATGACTATTTATTATCGTGGGCGTTTCCACGGAACCGGGTGTATCATATATTCTTCTTAAAAAATAGACCAACCGGTCAATGTGTATTGATTACACACGCTCATATATATTATAGAGATAATAAAAAAGAGGCAAGAAAAAAAGTAAAAATTTTATAAATTTTATTTCAACGTATCCAGGAGTATCAAATATCCACTTCTAATCAGATGAAGAGATATTGCTAATTTCCAATGTGGCCTCTTTAGAAGATAGGCCTTTGACCTTTAATTTAAAATTAATTTGCTCACCATCGCTGAAGGTGAAATCTTTAAATGTAGCGATACCAAAATCATCGCCCACTCTAAATAATGTTTCATTATCCGCGGGGATACCATCAATAAAGGTATTATCACCACTACCTTCTAATAAATGGATTAAAACAGGATAACCATTTAACGCTTTTTCATCAGAGATAGAATTGCTATAAGCATAATCGACACCGACAATCTTATTACCAATCTTAGTCTCGGCTTCCGGATCATCGACTGTCGCGATTAAAGGGGACCCGCTTCTTCCTTTTTGGAAATAGCCTAATGTGGCGTTGATGTGATAGATTCTAACGCCATGATGTTGAGGATAGGTATAAACACCAGTTCTTCCATCCTTATCCGTATATGAATAAGAACCATTAAATTTATTTAATCCTTCCGGTGTGAAATAATCCACGAGGAGATATTCACTAAAAGGAGAGGGATTGGCTCTATATTTCGAAGAGGGGATTAATAAATAATCACCACTGCTTTGGAATGGTCTTAAATTCACTGTCGTAGTTTCTAAGTTCTCATTAATCACATAGGGAGATGTCCACTGTAATAAATATTTACTAAAGGAAGAATGATCCCCAATATTATAATCCATCATATCGAAGCATCCCGTAGGACCATAATGGAATAAGGAATTATTACCAGAAGCATAGATATTGTAATAATCGGTTAAACCTAATAAATGTCCCGCTTCATGAATCAAATAATTAGTGTTAGATAAATTACCTCTGGCTTTAATCTTATCCACACTACTCCAAGCATAAGCATTAACATAAGGGGCTTCGTTATTTAATTCATATTGACCTTGATGTGTGTAATAAACATAAGCCCAGAATAAAGAATTAGTGTCGCCATTTTCATCCAAAGGATAATCGTATATCGCATATACTGCATCGATATAACCATCACCATCAGTGTCATATTGATTGATATCTTCAATAAGGTTTTGTTTCTTTAGCCAATCCACTGCTTGGGCCACTAATAAGGTAGATGCTTTTGTGTGATCAGTCGTATTTAAAGCAGAACGCCAATCCTTGGCTTTAATCATATCATTACGATACCAAGGGGCCACTGCGCCAGTAATCTTTAATTGACCATAAGAAGATTTGTTATAATAACCCGCAACGGAATCATATGTAGTTCTTTTAGTTTCTCCAAAGAAAGCATTTTCAATATAGGTATGTTTTTCTCCTAAAGAAGGAACATTGCTATCCGCAAAAGCAATAGGTACGACTAAAAGTTTCTTCTCTCCTTTAGGGAAGATCGATTTCTTTAATAAATCACTATTAGTCATCGATAATAGGCCTTGTAAGGAACTTACATTACCATTTCGAGTATTTATAGCGTTTACGCTTTTACTTCTCTTAGAATAGGCGTTTTCATCATCGATCATCAAATCTTGTTCTTCCACATAATTTGTATAAGGAACAAATTTTAAAGAAGCTACACCAGTGCAACTAGAGAGCAAGATAGGAATAATAATTAAAGAAAATATTTTCTTTTGCATAATAAAATTATTGTTTATTTTTAAAAAAGTGTCTACTTTAAACTACTAAAAAATGCAGTTATTTATAAAATAATGCTGGAAAAAATAGGTCAATAAGCACAAAAACTTTAATCTATTATTAATGTTGGTATATATTGAAACCTCTCAAACAATTCCGTTATTTCTTTTGTTTTAGGAATAAAAAGCAGTCTATCGTCTTTAACAATCATGTTTCCCCTTTCGTCTGGAGTAAGATATACCGATTTGTGCTTTTCAATCATATCCTTGTCATAGGATTTAGGATATATAACATAATAACGACTTCTCCTCATGTACACATCAGCAATTAATAAAATATCTTCTTTAAAAATTGTTTTTTTCTTTTTAAAGAAAACTATGGTCAATGACTTTTCGCTGATAATTGTTTTGGTCCATATTAAAAAAGCAACAAAAAAACCAACAAGAGCCAGACTGCCAATAATCAAAAATGAAAAAAGTACCCAAAAATACCATTGAGATACGCTTCTTCCAAAATAAAAGATAAGAGACCATACAACAGTGAAATATGTTCCAAAAAAATTATAGCGAAAATATAAGAACCTTTATGCTCTCGAATAGTTACTTCTTCCATACAAATCCACCATTCACTTTAAAACATCGAACTTTATTAAATAAACATCGAAATCTTCCGTTTTTATTATGGCCTTTCCAACAGAAGATATTATTATTATTGGTCCAGATCCCATTTGAATGTATTCCTTTGCTTCACTACAAGAAATTTTGGTATCCATTATGTGAGAATAAGAAAGAACAACTAAGTCTCCTTCAAAATACTCAGAAGGAACATTACTTGAATTGGTAATAGAAACAATAGATTGCTTTTTAATAAGAGAATCTACGCCATGAGAGAATCTATCAATTGCTTTTGCTCGCTTTTTTGGACTTGAAAATTCGAACAGCAATCTCGACTGCCGTTCGTAAACAATGCATTGCTCAACGAAAGCTTTAATTAAATCCATAAATAGTTATTTTCTTCTTTATCATAGACGCGTTTGAGCAATATGAGCAACAAATAATAAAGATGTATTCATGATTTAATGATACTTTTTAAAAAGACATACAACAATATAATTTCTTATAAATAAAACTTATAAATAAAAACATCATAAATGATTCGTTAAATGGTAAAATATATTAGAATATATGGACAAAAAGAAAATATTTAACACGATATTAGATGTCGCTAAAACGGTGACGCCTGCGATTGTCACTGAACAAATCTATGACAAGATGTTTGGTCACCACTTCTTTTCTTATCGTCCTTTATATTTCTCTTTAGAAGATTATCCTGATTTAATTAGAGAAAGACATCATTTCTATTCCTATAGTAAAAATCGTTTAACTGGTTACATATATCAATGCAAAACCAGCACAAAAAAGGGAATATTTGTCTTTGCTCACGGATATGGAGGGGGCGGTCACCACTGCTACTTAGATTTAATTCATAGCCTATGTATCAGAGGATATTATGTCTTTGCCTATGACGCGACTGCGAATGATGAAAGCGAAGGCCACACTATAAAAGGATTTACCCAAGGGCTATTAGACGCTGATAAGGCGATATCATATGTCGAATCTTTAAAAGATTATGAAAATCTTCCCTTATATTTATGCGGTCATTCTTGGGGTGCTTATTCTATGTCCGCTGTTATCGGATGGCATATTCGCGTTCAAGGTTTAATCGCTTTCTCCGGATTTAATCAATCCACTTCTATCTTTAAAGCACGTGGAGAGATGTACGCTGGAGAAAAAGCTAATGATTTCATGGCCTATGTAGAAACTTATGAAAATCTCCTATTCGGTGATATTTATAAATCAACCGCGATTAATGCCTTCCATAACACCAAAGCCAAAATCTGCATCGTTCATAGTGAGGATGATGAAACCGTTCCTATATCTATCGGATTAGATTTATATAAGAAAGAATTTAAAAACGATAAAAGATTTAAATTTATTAGATTATTAAATAGAGGTCACGGCACTGTCTATTACACATTACCTGGTAAGAGATATCATGAGAAAATCGCTCATCAATATAATCAATTCGTGAAAAAAGAAAAACCAGATGAAGAAGGAAGAATTAAATATCTTAAAGAACATATCGATCGAGAAAGATATAATCACCTTATCGATGAAGAATTATTAGATAGATGTTTAAAACATATTAAATAAGTAAAAAAATAACGCTCACGAGGAGCGTTATTTATTTTATAAATAGAAGAATTATTTCTTATTTTCTTCGTCCGCTTTACGGATCTTTTCATGAATGGCGTTAATGGCGCGATCATGTTCTTCCACGTAGCGGTCGCTGACTTCTTTCATCTTCTTTTCCACGGTGAAGCCGTCCAATAATTCTTCTTCTTGCTCGTTAGATAATAAACCTCTACCAGCAGGAATTAAGTGACCAGTGATGACGTTTTCTTTTAGACCGTGTAAATTATCGCGTTTGCATTTAATAGCCGCATCGGTTAAGACACGAGTGGTCTCTTGGAAGGAAGCAGCGGATAAGAAACTTTCTGTTTCTAAGGCGGCCTTTGTAATACCGAGAATTAATGGTTCAAAGACAGCGGGACGTTTGCCTTCTAATAAGACTTTCGCGTTCTTTTCGGTGAAGGTATTAATGCTGACACGTGTACCAGCGATCATATCGGTATCACCACCATCGACAACGAACACCTTGCGGAGCATTTGTCTAACGATGACTTCGATATGTTTGTCACTAATACCGATGGATTGAGCAGAATAGACTTTTTGAACTTCTTTTAAGATGTAGTTCTCCACGGCTACTGCATCAGCGTTAACGAGTAATTTCTTCGGAGAAATAGCACCTTCGGTAATCTTACCACCATTGATAATCTTATCGCCTTCATGGACTCTTAAACGAGCGCCGAAGTTGGTGTTATATTCTTTTTCTTCTAAGTCATTTCTGATGGTGACGACATAAGAGCCACCATCTTCTCTAATCTTAGTGACCACACCAGAGATTTCACTAATTGTGGCTTCACCTTTAGGTGTACGAGCTTCAAATAATTCTTGAACACGAGGTAAACCCATGGTGATATCGCTACCAGCAACACCACCAGTATGGAATGTTCTCATGGTTAATTGGGTACCAGGTTCACCGATGGATTGAGCAGCCATAATACCAACAGCTTCGCCCACTTCCACTTTACGACCTGTCGCTAAGTTACGACCATAGCAGTGTGCGCAGACACCATCTTTAGTTTCACAACCAAATAAGCTTCTGATTTCCACTTCTTTGATACCGGATTTGACGATTTCGTCAGCGGCGGTTTCATCAATCATGGTGTTACCTTCGACGATCACTTCACCAGTTTCGGGATCTAAGATATCGTTTAAGGCATAACGACCCACTAAACGGTCTTGTAATTTAGAAATGACACTATTTTGGGCAGAATCTCTAATTTCTCTCACTAAGAAGCCATGGTCAGTGCCACAGTCTTCTTCTCTGACGATAACGTCTTGAGAAATATCAACTAATCTTCTTGTTAAGTAACCGGAGTCAGCGGTCTTTAAGGCTGTATCAGCACCACCCTTACGGGCACCGTGAGTAGCGATAAAGAATTCAGACACGGTCATACCTTCACGGAAGCAACGTTTGACAGGTAATTCGATGGTGTCACCAGAGGTAGAACCCATCAAGCCTCTCATACCAGCTAATTGAAGGATGTTAGAGATGTTACCACGAGCACCGGAATCACTCATCATGAAGATGGAGTTATTGCGGTCTTTATTAAATTGTGCGGTTAATTTCTCTTGGACTTCGTTTTTTACGTTTTCCCAAACGCCGACGACTTGTTTATGTCTTTCTTCGTTGGTTAATAAGCCCATTTGATACATGTCGGTGAGTTCGGCGACTTTGTCATCACCACTCTTCAAGATTTCTTCCTTGCCTTCGACCATATGGATATCGCTTAATGCGATAGATAAGCCGGCGACTGTGGAATAATGGAAACCTTGGTCTTTAATCTTGTCAAGAACCGCACTGGTTTTAGGATTACCTTGACGATCATAACGTTGGAAGATCGCGTTAATAATCTTACCTAAGTCTTTCTTGGCAAATGGTTTTAAGACATCACGTTTAGCGAATTCTTCGGGGATATTTGTTCCTCTAGGAACGATATATTTACGTAAGGAAGCCTTGTCACCCATTAAGGATTTTTCATTGACTTCGTTTAAATATGGGAAATCCGCAGGGAAGATGAGGTTGAAGATGATCTTACCGACTGAGGTAAGGACATAACTCTTATTCTCTTCTTCGTTGAAGCGTGATTTTAATAGAGCACTACCGAGGATAGCGACACGGTTATGTAAATGAATTTGTTTAGTTTGATAGGCTAATAAGACATCGTCAACATTTCTGAAGACTTTACCTTCACTAGCAGCGTAAAGTTCATATCTTTCCGCTTCTTCTTCATCACCATAACCACGTAATTCTTTGGCTTTTGCTAAGAATTCCGCTTTGGTCTTTTCAGTGGTTAAGTAATAGTTACCGATAACCATGTCTTGGGATGGGGTAACGATAGGTTTACCATCTTTTGGACCTAAGATGTTGTTGCTCGCGAGCATTAAGTCTAAAGCTTCTTCTTGAGCCGCTTTGCTTAATGGGACGTGAACCGCCATTTGGTCACCATCGAAGTCAGCGTTAAATCCGGTACACACTAAGGGGTGTAAACGAATCGCACGACCATCGACTAAGATAGGTTGGAAGGCTTGGATACCAAGTCTATGTAATGTTGGCGCACGGTTTAATAAGACAGGGTGTTTGCTAATGATTTCTTCGACGATATCAAAGACGACATTTTCATATCTATCGATGATTTTATCAGCTTGTCTATGAGCATTAGCGATACCGCGGTCTAATAATTCACGAGCGATGAAAGGACGTAATAATTGAATGGCCATTTCTCTTGGTAAACCGCATTGATACATCTTTAAGGATGGACCGACAGCGATAACGGAACGACCGGAATAGTCGACACGTTTACCGAGTAAGTTTTGTCTGAAACGACCTTGTTTACCTTTAAGAGCACTACTTAAGCTCTTTAAGGCACGGCCGCCAGGACCTTGAACAGGTTTATTTCTACGGCCATTATCAATTAAGGCATCCACCGCTTCTTGAAGCATACGTTTTTCGTTGTTCAAGATAACTTGTGGAGAATTCATTTCGATTAATCTCTTTAAACGGTTGTTTCTAGAGATGACACGACGATATAAATCGTTTAAGTCACTAGCGGCGAAACGGCCACCATCAAGAGCGAGCATCGGACGGAGATCTGGTGGGATGACAGGAATGACATCTAAGACCATCCATTCTGGCTTATTGTTGGGATTTTTGAAAGCTTCAATAACCTCTAATCTCTTGGTGAGTTTAGGACGGCTTGTGGGGCTTGTTTCTTTCATCTTGCGGTTGATTTCTTCCGCTTCAGCATCTAAATCGATTTCTTGTAATAAACGTTTGATAGCGGCAGCACCTTCGGAGAATTCGGAACCGTTAAATTTCTTAACGAAATTAGCGACGATTTCAAATGGGAAGGTTTCTGCAGGATTCTCTAATGTGGCGATTAATTGTTCGCATCTTTGATAGTCTTCACTACCTTCGATGAGACCCCATTCTTCACCATGTTCGATAATTTCTTTTAAAACAGGGATGAAGATTTCACGACCATTACGTTCATTGACGAATTCGCGTTTGGTAAGGCATTTACTCTTACCAGGATTTAAGCAGATGTGGGCAGCGTAATAAACGACTTCTTCTAATTGCTTAGGAGAAACGCTTAATAATAAACCGATTCTGCTGGGGATACCTTTAAGGTACCAGATGTGGGTACAAGGAGAATTGAGTTCGATATGACCCATTCTTTCTCTACGGACATCTTTTGTGGTGACTTCGACACCACAGTTATCGCACACTGTACCGGCAAATCTAATTTTCTTATATTTACCACAGTGACATTCATAATCCTTGCTAGGACCAAAGATTCTTTCACAATATAAACCATCTGGTTCTGGCTTTTGACTACGATAGTTGATGGTTTCTGGTTTTAAAACTTCACCATGAGACCAACTACGGATTTTTTCAGGAGAGGCAAGACCGACTTGGATTGCGCTTAATTTCTTAACATCAAACATCGTTATTTACCTCCTTATTCTTCTTCTCTCGCATCACGGACAGAATATCCATCTGTTTCCACGACGCTTTCAGGACCGGCTTCACCAGTTAAGTTACGAATATTAGAATTGATCTTTCTTTCTTCTTTTTGGGCTTCTTTGGCGAGAGCGTCCATGTCAATGGCGTTACCTTCACCATCGAGTAATGTCACATCCATAGAGAGAGCTTGTAATTCTTTAACGAGCACTCTGAAGGCTTCTGGCATACCTGGTTTCGGTAATTCTTGACCTTTAATAATGGCTTCGTAAGTCTTTCTACGGCCGACTCTATCATCAGATTTAACAGTGATGATTTCTTGTAAGACGTGAGCGGCACCATAGGCTTCAAGAGCCCAGACTTCCATTTCACCAAATCTCTGTCCACCATTTTGTGCTTTACCACCTAAAGGTTGTTGTGTGACTAAGCTATATGGACCAGTCGCACGAGCGTGTAATTTGTCATCGACCATGTGGACGAGTTTAATCATGTACATGACACCGACGGTGATTCTTTCATCGAATCTTTCACCGGTTGTGCCATCATATAAGATGGTTTTACCATCTTTTGCCATCTTCGCTTTCTCCATCATATCGAAGATTTCTTCGTTGGTGATGCCATCGAAAACGGGGGTAGCAATCTTATAGCCAAGTTTCTTTAAAGCCATACCGAGATGGACTTCTAAGATTTGACCGATATTCATACGGGAAGGAACACCTAAGGGGTTCAACATGATGTCAACTGGGGTTCCATCGGGTAAGAATGGCATATCAGCTTCTGGTAAGATACGGGAAATAACACCCTTATTACCATGACGACCAGACATCTTATCACCTTCGGAGATCTTTCTCTTTTGGACGATATAGACTCTGACGATTTCATTGACTCCGGGAGGGAATTCACCATCTCTATTTTTGCCGTCACGTTTGAAGACTTTGACATCTAAAACGATACCAGCGCCACCGTGAGGAACTCTTAAGGAAGCGTCTTTTCCTTCGTTAGTTTTCTCACCGAAGATGGCCATTAATAATTTCTCTTCTGGAGTAGGTTCTGTTTGACCACGTGGAGTGATTTTACCGACTAAGATGTCGCCTTCTTTCACTTCACTACCAGGGATGATGATACCTCTTTCATCTAAGAAAGCTTTCGCGCTTTCGGAGACATTAGGAACATCTCTAGTGATCTCTTCATCACCTAATTTAGGAATGCTTCTACATTCTAATTCATATTTTTCAATATGAATGGATGTATAAACATCATCTTTCACTAATCTTTCGGACATGATGACCGCGTCTTCGTAGTTATAACCATTCCAGGTCATGAAGGCGATGGTCACGTTTTGACCTAAGGCTAAGTCACCATTTTGCATAGCGGGACCATCAGCGATGATCTGACCGCGTTTCACTTTATCGCCGACATGAACGATAGAGGTTTGATTGATACAAGTACCTTGGTTACTACGTTCAAATTTTTGTAAGTGATATGTTCTTGGTTCTTTTTGACCTTTTTCTAAAATTTCGATAATTCTGCTGTCACTATAAGTCACAACACCATCTTCGACGGCGACAACCGCTAAACCACTATCGCGAGCGACTTGATGCTCTAAACCAGTACCCACTAATGGAGCGTGTGGTTTTAATAATGGTAAGGCTTGACGTTGCATGTTACTACCCATAAGGGCACGCATGGTATCGTCATTTTCTAAGAAGGGAATGCTGCCAGCAGCGATAGAGACGATCTGTTTTGGAGAGACGTCGACAAAGTCGACTTCTTCTCTAGGAGCAATGATATTTTCGCCTTTATAACGGGCGACGACTTGCTCATCTAAGATTTCTCCATTAGGACCTAAATTGATGTTCGCTTCCGCGATGCATTTGTCCCATTCTTCATCCGCGGATAAATAGACGGAATTTTCCGCTTCGTTTAAGACGCGGCATGTCTTTTTATCGACTTTACGGTATGGAGTTTCAATAAATCCATATTTATTAATTTTCGCGTATGAGGCGAGATTGTTAATAAGACCGATGTTTTGACCTTCAGGTGTTTCGATAGGACAGATACGTCCATAGTGAGAAACGTGAACGTCACGAACTTCTGTGGAAGCTCTATCACGGGTTAAGCCACCAGGACCTAAAGCGGATAATCTTCTCTTATTAGTTAATTCAGCAAGAGGATTGGTTTGATCCATGAATTGGGATAACTGTGAACTAGCGAAGAATTCACGGATTGACGCTGTCAATGGACGTGGATTGATCAAAGCTTTTGGTTTGACATTACCCAAATCAGAAATAGACATCTTCTGTTGAACGGTCTTCACCATTTTTGCTAAACCTTGACGGTATTGGTTTTGAATTAATTCACCAACACAGCGAATTCTTCTATTGCCTAAGTGGTCGATATCATCAGTTTCACCGAATCCATCGATAACATTTAAGAAATATGAGAAAGCGGCAAGGATGTCACTAATGGTGATTGTTTGAGCGGTGCTATTCAAGTCTGTACCGACGATAGGACAAACTCTATGATCCTTTTCACTCTTATAAACTTTGACGATGTTCACTAAGTTATGGTTATCTAAGCGTTCATTGACTTTGAGTTTATGTAAGTGGGCACCTTTTTCAAAGAAGTCTTCATCTCTTAAAGCATCAACATCTTTACTAGTTAATGTATAGCCTTTCTTAAATCTGATTTCACCATCAACATCCACTAAGTTTTCTGCTAATGTGCGACCAGGTAAGCGGTTATAGATGCCGAGCTTCTTGATATATTTGAAACGACCAGCACGACCTAAGTCATTGCGTTTTCCATCAAAATATTTTTGGAATAAGAAGTTAGCGGTGCCTTCTTCAGGGGCCGGCTCACCCGGTTTCATCTTCTTGAAGATATCCGCTAAAGCGCCTTTGACGGTCTGGGCCTTAGAATCATCATCTTTGCTGAGCGTCATTTCTAACGCTTCGTTTTTTCCGAATAATGCGAGGATATCATCGTTGCTTTCAATACCTAACGCACGGATTAATGTGGTAGCAATAATCTTTCTTTGACGATCGATACGAATGCTTAAAATATCCTTATTATCACTTTCGAATTGTAACCAGGTACCTCTACCAGGATTGAGGTCACAACCATAAATATATTTACCTGCTCTCATTTCTTTATTGAAATAGACACCAGGGGAACGGACTAATTGAGAAACGATAACTCTTTCCGCACCATTGACGATAAATGTTCCACTACTAGTCATTAATGGGAAGTCGCCCATAAAGACTTCATCTTCAATCATTTCGTCATTGCCTTTATAAATAAGACGTAATTTGACATAGATTGGGACACTGTAGGTGAGATCTTTAGCCTTGCATTCTAAATAGGTATGCTTGGGTTCACCGAAACGTAAAGAAACATATTCGATAGAGAGGGTTTCTGTATAGTTTAAGATTGGAAAAGCTTCTCTAAAGACATCGTCTAAACCTTTTTGTTTAAATTCCTCATAAGATTTCGTCTGAATTTCCACGAGATTTGGAAGTGGCAAATCACCGCTTAAATGGGAATAATCATAACGACCATTATTGAGTTGTTTTAAATCTTTAATGTTTCTAATCATTGAAATGGCTCCTTAAATCAATTATTTACTTGCTCTTTTTTGCCTGATATATGTAATAACCTTTATCTTTTTTAAGAAGATTAATGTTCCCAAATATGCTCTCAATATATTTGCTAGCACTGGGGGCACCTTGGTTTTTCCTAATGACCAGGAATAATGAGCCGCCATCAATTAAGTGTGTAAATGCTCCTTCATACATCGCATAGGTAACGACCTTACCAGCGCGTATGGGGGGATTCACAACAATTGAATCATAAGTACCTTCGATATTTTTATAGACATCACTTTGAAGGACAGTGACTCTTTGGCTTAATCCAAGTTGTTGCGCGTTTTTCTCACATAATGCAAGAGCGCGCGTATTAACATCAGCGAGATCAACTCTCGCTTCCGGACTAGTTATAGCGATAGTTAAGCCGATAGGGCCATAACCACATCCAATGTCTAATATTCTCCCAGATAATCGGAGGGGTACTAATACCTTCAAAAAGGCAAAAGTCCCCTCATCGATCTTATTCTTGGAAAATACACCGTTATCGCTTATAAGGGTAATAATTCTCCCATCTATCATAAATTCAATCGGTCTCTCCTTTGACGCTAGAGAGGGATCTAAATCGAAGTAATGAGCCATATTATCCTCAAAGATATAACGAATTTTGTTTAGTCAAATTATTTAATTTCGACTTCACCACCAGCGGCTTCGAGAGCTTTCTTGTGTTCTTCTGCTTCGACTGGTGAGATGTGTTCTTTAATCGCGACTGGAGCGCCGTCGACTAATTTCTTGGCTTCCATTAAGGATAAACCGGTGATAGCTTGGACAGCCTTGATGACTTGGACCTTGCTCATTCCAGGAGCCTTTAAGATTAAAGAGACTTCTGTTGGGCCAGCGGCTGGTCCTTCTTCTTCTGCAGGGGCTGCAGCAGCAGCGACTGGAGCAGCAGCGGTGACACCGAATTCGGCTTCGACTGCTTTGACTAATTCATTAAGTTCCATTACTGTCATTTCTTTTAATGCAGCAATGATTTCTTCATTTGTTAATTTTGCCATTTTCTTTTCCTCCTAATTGGCGTTATTTGGCATCCGCCACAGCTTTAACTGTAGCTGCGAATTGGCGGACTGGTGCTTGTAAGCACGATAAGAACATTGAGATAAGTCCTTCTCTTCCTGGAAGTTTTGCGACTTCTTTGATTTTGTCGGCATCAGCGAATTTGCCTTCGACAACACCACCCTTAATAACGAGGGTGTCTCTGAATTTTCTAGCATATTTAGCGACGACTTTGGCACCGTTAGAAACTTCTTTGGAGAAGATGATGGCGTTTGGACCACATAATACTTCATTGAGTTCTTGGTAGCCGAGTTCATCACTCGCTCTTTCGACTAAGGAATTCTTGTAAACACAGAGTTCACTTTCTTCCTTACGTAATGCACGACGGAGTTCTTGAAGTTGAGCAACTGTTAAGCCGCGATATTCCGCAACGATAATGGTTGAAGAATTGTTAGCTTTTTCCATGATCTCTTTGACGACACTTTGTTTCGCTTCTAAGACTTGCTTATTCATTATTCTTGACCTCCTTTTTCTGTGTTTGTTTGAGGCTCCAATATACTTGAGTTATTAGAAATATGTTTCTATGCCTCGGTAACATGATTAAGGCTGCTTCGCCCGTTACTGTCTTAGGTATATTGAAATCTGAATTAATTAACGACCGTTAAATGTGAAATTGATAGCTGGACCCATGGTCGTGTGGATGACAGCGGTCTTGATGTAATTGCCTTTACATGCAGCAGGACGAGCCTTTAAGACGGCATCGCATAATGCTTGTAAGTTTTCGGCAATCTTTTGTGCGTCGAATGAAACTCTAGCGATAGAGACGTGCATATTTGCTTCTTTATCGGTACGGTATTCGACTTTACCAGCTTTGATTTCGTGGATTGCTTTGTTTAAATCCATGGTCACTGTGCCAGTCTTTGGGTTTGGCATTAAGCCTTTAGGACCTAAAGTTCTAGCGATTTTACCGATCATACCCATCATGTTAGGTGTGGCGACGATAACGTCAAATCCGAACCAGTTTTCATGTTGGATCTTATCGATCATTTCTTGACCACCGTAGAAATCTGCACCGGCGGCTTTAGCTTCTTCAACTTTGTCGGTAATCGCTAAAACGGTTTTGGTTTTGCCATTACCATGTGGGAGGACGAGAGTTCCTCTGACTTGTTGGTCAGCTTGTCTGGGGTCGACATTGAGTTTGAAGGAAACATCGACTGTTGCGTCAAATTTAACAGTGGAAGTTTCTTTGACTAGTTGGCTAGCCTCTTCGATGGTGTAAAGTTTTTGAGCGTCAACTTTTGCGAAAGCGGCTGTATATTTTTTACCTTTTTTCATGTTGATACCTCTTAGTCTTTCACCACAATGCCCATATTGTTGGCAGTGCCTTCGATGACTTTCATAGCAGCCTCAATGTCATTGCTGTTTAAGTCTGGAAGTTTGTATTCCGCGATTTGGCGGAGTTGTTCACGAGTGATGCTTCCGATCACGGTTTTGCGACCTAAGGCATTACCCTTTTGTAAACCAGCGGCCTTTAAGATGAGACCCGCAGCTGGAGAGGTCTTGATGACGAAATCATAAGATTTGTCTTCGAACGCTGTGATAAGGACAGGAACGACTTCACCACGTCTATCAGCGGTCTTGGCGTTAAAGTCTGTACAGAATTTAGCCATGTTGATACCGGCAGAGGCGAGTTTTGGACCTGGTTTAGCTTCACCACCAGGGAGTTCCATCTTCACAACTTTTGCGATTTTTTTACTCACTTGACTTTTCCTCCTATATCTAGATTTGGTCAGTGTCGTGGTGATTGAGTGGAATCGCCACTCTTCCACGAAACGTTAATTCACATATGCACTCACACCTCTCGTGTGTGAAGGCAACATGCTTTAATAATCTAACAAATATGCACATACGAACGCAAGCAAAATTTTATTTTTTTTGCTAAATGGAAAAAATATGAGATTTCAAATTATATTTAATTTGGTTTTAATAGACTTTTATAATATCTCGTTGTATAATGAGGCGAATATGACTATCGCTAATGAGTTCAAAACGAAAAAGAAACTATGGCAAGTGAACCCTTATATCCTTGTCATCCTTTCCTTTGTTATCGTCATTTTCACCGGTAGTGTTTTATTAATCATGCCTTTCTCACAAACCTCAGGAAAATGGGGAGATTATATGGATGCCCTCTTCTCTGCTGTCAGTGCTACTTGTGTGACAGGATTATGTACTTATGCAAAAGGTATTGGTAACCAGTTAACATTCATCGGCCAATTAATCATGTTGATAATGATTCAAATCGGTGGTCTTGGCTTCGTTACGGTCTTAACCTTCTTTATTACCCTTTTCAGTGGTAAATTACAATTTAGAAATAGATATTTATTATCACAGATGGTCGGCTCCACTTCTTTCGCCGATGTCGTGAGATTTGTCCGTCGTTTAATTCTTATTTCTTTAATCTTTGAAACCGCTGGTACTTTACTAGGTTTACCAGTGTTCTTCACTGTGTTTAAAGATAATCCATTAAAAGCTATTTGGAACTCAGTATTCACATCCGTTTCCGCATTCAACAATGCTGGTTTTGACTTATTCGGAAGTATGTCTCTTATTAGAGATGCTGCTAATCCTATCGTTAATGGCATGCCAGATTGGGCATATTATTATATGAATTCCTATATCATGCTCCTCATCGTCGGAGGTGGTATCTCCTTCTTAGTCATCATCGATGTCTTCTCCTTCAAAGGATTTAGAAAATGGAGAGCATTTACTAAGATTGTCTTAAGCACAACAGCGTTCTTATTATTATCAGGTTGGTTAGCTTTTGTCTTAACAGAAAATGTCTTTAATGGCAGCACGATGAACGTCTTTGAAGCCCTCTTCCAAAGTGTCACTTTAAGAACTGCTGGTTTCGCAACCTACAACCAAGACAATATTTCCATTGTTGGTAAAACGATAAGTTGTATGTTCATGTTCGTCGGTGGTTCCCCATTATCCACTGCTGGTGGTATTAAAACCACGACCGCTTTCATGATTGTTTTAGCGATGTTCTCATATTTTAGAGGAAAACCCGTTATCGCATTTAAACGTAAATATTCCGCGAATATGATTGTGAAAGCTATGTCCTTAGTATTCTTAGGATTCTTTGCAGTTCTTGTGGGAATCTTATGCTTATCAGGTTTTGAACGTAATGGTTTCACCGGCATCACTACCGATAAACCGTTAGCGATTATATATGAGGTGTTCTCCGCTTTTGGCACCGTCGGTGTCTCAACTGGTATCACCCCGCAATTATCTTTAGGTAGTAAAATTGTGCTATGCTTCTTAATGTTCTTAGGTCGTTTAGGCCCGATGACATTCTTACAGATTTTCCAAGCTAATATGGATAAGAAGCAAAGCTTACATTATGAATATGTCGAGGAAGACTTCCTCATCGGATAAGGAGATTAAATTATGTCAAAAAAATCATTCGCCGTTATTGGATTAGGTCAATTTGGCCGCGCTGTCATCGATGAATTACTAGAAAATGGTATGGATGTCATCGCTATCGATAACAACCAAGAAGCCATCAACAAAGTCGCAAAATACTTACCGACTTCCTTTGTTGCGGATAGTACAGACGAAGAAGCTTTAAAAGAATTAGGCATTAAAGATGTCGACGCTGTTATCGTCGCCTATGGCGATAATAAAGAAGCCAGCATTCTCACCACCGTTATCTTAAGAGAATTCGGCATCGAACAGATTATCGTCCGTGTCGATGATGACTATTATGTGCCAATCATGAAGAAACTCGGTGCTACCGAAGTTATCACTCCACAAAAAGCGGCTGGTCAAGCTTTAGCCAATAGATTAGGTAATTCTGACTATAAAGACTTCTATAAACTCGATGCCAAATATTCCATCATCTCTATCGTCATTAATCCTGGTTTTGTTCCAGTGACATTAAGAGAACTCAACAGTAAAGAAGTATTCGGTGTCTCTATAGTCTTAATCATCAGAAACAATCGTTCCTTCGTTCCTGGTGGTAATGACTCCTTGTTACCAGATGATATGATCTTCGTCGTCGGCACTACTAGAGACATCAAGACATTCCGTGAAGAAATCAACGGAAAGAAGAAAAAATAAAAATAGATATCTATCGATATTCTTAAGAGGGTGAACTAAAGTTCATCCTTTTTATTTTCACAAAAAAACGAGGCCTTTAAGCAACGTTATAGCCTCGTTTGATATTTTAATTGTTTTAGATCTTTTCGATTTCGGAGAAGTCGACTTCGACCTTTGTGCTCTTACCGAAGAAGATGGTTTCCACTTCGACCACGCCAGTCTCACGATTGATGGAGAGGATGCGACCTTCTGTACCTTCAAGAGGACCATGGATGACTTTGATTTGATCGTCTTCTTTATAGCGATCATACATGCTTTCATCAACCATACCCATTCTCTTAAGGACGGGTTCAATTTGTTCTCTTGGCACGGGGAATGGTTTTGTACCTTTACCAGAGGAACCGACGAAACCGGTAACACCAGGAGTATTACGCACGACATACCATGCGTAGTCGGACATGATCATTTCTACGAAAACGTAGCCAGGATAGAGGTTTTTCATTCTCATCTTACCAGTAGGCAAACCAGTTTCTCTATCCATCACAGGAACTTGTTGTTCTGCGACGACGATACGGAAAATTAAATTTTCCAAACCCATAGATTCAACACGTCTATGTAAATTGTCAGCGACTTTCTTTTCATGGGTGGAATAAGTATTAACAACGTACCAGGCTTTATCACCTAATTTACCACTTTCGGATTTATTTTCTTCACCGACACCGGTGGAAGTATCTGTAAAACGAACATCATCTGCCATGATTATTTACCTCCAAAATTTTTAAATGCATCTTTAAGGATGGAGATTAGTCTTGCACCAGCAGCGTCTTCCGCAAAAAGAATTAAACCTGCTAAAGCAGCAATAACTATAACAACGATAATAGAGGGAATTAAAACATCCCTTTTTGGCCAACGGACACGTTTGCCTTCTTTAACTACGCCTTTCGCATAACTTTTGAGTCCCATATAACTCCTCCTTATTTGCTAATTTTATGAATTGTATGTTTATTACATTTCGGACAAAACTTTTTGACTTCTAAGGTTTTTACACGATCCTTATTAATGGTTGTTTGGTAATTTCTTGAGAGGCATTCTTCGCAAATTAAAAGAACTTTTTCTCTCATCTCTTTACCCTCCTCAGTATCTCAATTTTGCTCATATACTTTATCACTACATTTTTTAATTGTAAATAGCGCGTGTGAATTATTTAATGATATTCTTCGTTTTGAGCAAGAAGAACACCGTAATTGATGTCATGCCAATCACCGCGATAATCATAATCAGTGTAATTGCCCCAGTTTGATTCCATTCCGTATTTTTAGGTGCATTTGGAGTTTTGGTAAAGACACTAATGAGTTCTTTCATGGAATCAGATATCTTTGCATTAGCTAAATCAACATAAGAATCGACAATTTCTAAATCTTCATTAGAAAGCGACTTATAAAGGGAATAGACTTCCGAGAATGTCGATTGCGTGATATCACAAATATTGGAATTCTCATTTGGACGAATATTTTCATTCCAATAGTTAATAAAGCCTTCATCACAAGAATAATATGAAATTCCATTTTGAAACTCACTTGTGAGTTCCAAAGCCTGAAATTCTGATTCACTTCCTGTGTATTTCAATCTATTGATTGAAGGTGCATTTTCAAAGGCTAATTCACCAATATATTTTACAGCATTAGTTAAAACTAATGAGGAAAAATTAGTATTCAAAAATGCATCATTGGAAACTTCATCAATAAGCTGGTCTTCATATCGATATAAGCGGAATTCAGATCCGGAAAAATCTTTTATACCTGTTAATGTATAGTTTCCTCTTTCGTTTAGCTCAACCTCTAAACAAGACTTATAATCGAACTGCATTTTTGGAGCAGTTGAAAATAAAGGTAAAACAGGAAATAGTAAAGAAAGTAATAAACTCTTTACCATTGGTTAAATCCTCCGTTAGCCAAGATGACAACTACACAGACGATAATCAAAGTGATGAGAACACCGAAAACAATAATGAAACCTTTCCAAGGAAAATAGTATTTGCTACCAGATTCTTCAATTGGCTCAGATTCTAAATAGTCTTCTTTGACTTCTTCAGCAACTTCAGTTTTTTCCTCTTCTTCCATATCAATCATTATAATTGCACCTCATCTCTTTTGTAAAAACGATTGGTGATTCTAAATAAAAGAATCAATAACCAACAGTTAAGGGGAACGTTAATAAATAAAACGATAATCTGACAAATAAGAATCATTGGATAGGTTTGGAAACCAAACGCTAAACCTTTCATCAATGTGCCAAAAATAACCATAATCGAAATTTCAATAATAAAGCAGGAGATAAAAATAGATGCAGGAGAAATAATTAAATTCTCTTTTTTATATTTCTTGTTAATCAAAATCATCGAGACATAAAGACCCGATAATAAAACGAGCATTAAAGAAGGAATAAGTATTTTTTGCCACAGTTCTAAGGTATAACTACTACCATATAACTGTAGGTTATCATTCAAAAATAGATACGTGGTTACTCCTGCCAACAATCCAGCAAAGATAACTCCGGTGATAATATAGAGTAAAGTGTCCTTTTTAAAGCGTTTAAATAAATAGAACACAAATCCAGAAACCAATCCTAAAAGTGTGTAAATTGCAGTAATTTGCGGGAAAAAACTAAATGATTTAGGATCAAATAAGAAATATCCAACAACGTCGGAAGCCGCTCCAATAAGCATTCCATAGATAGGGCCGAGGAATATTGAACTAAAGATAATAATGGCAGGGCCACCTAAAGAAATTCTCAAGAAAGGAACTATAGGAATGTAGTTTATAGCAATCACCTTTTGCAAGATGACGACAATAGCGATAAATAAACCTGATAAACAGATTTTTTGTACCGGTGTTAATGTTGTTTTAAATAGTCCTTTGAACATTAAAAATTGCCTCCTTTGAATTTGTCTTTCATATATCCTGCAAACGCTAAAGAACCTGTCACTAAAATAGCGTCATCAGGAAATTGTTCCATTTTATTTTTCAATAAAGCTAAAGCATCAGCCTCAAAATGATAATCATCTCTAAATAAGAAATATTCATCTTCAGTTCTGGCGCGAGGATTATCAAAGGTTGTCATTGTTAAATCATCGGTGATGCTTCCGATTGTCGCTAGCATATTAGCGATATTTTTATCTCTAAAACAAGCGAATATAACATGAATAGGTTTCTCACGGGTAATTTGAAAGAGTGATTTATCGCATAAAGCATTAATACCTTCAGGATTATGTGAACCATCAATAATCACTAGTGGATGTTTAGAAACTATATCTAAACGGCAAGGCATTTTCACTTTAGCAATTCCTTCTTTGACTTTGTCAACATCGATCGGGAATTGACCTTTTAAGATAGATATCGCTTCTAAAGACATACAACAATCTTCCATGCTATATTTAGCGACAGATTGAATATTAATTCTCCCAAATTCCCCATATTCAAATGAATAGCCATCATCAGAATATTCATCTTTTACATAATAAGACATATAGCAGAGTTTAGAATTATAGTCTTTTGCGGTATGAGCGATAACATTTAAAGCATCTTCTGGTAATTTATCACCAATTAAAACTGGAACTTCTTCTTTAATAATTCCCGCTTTTTGAATAGCGATTTCGCTGATGGAATATCCCAAGGCATCGGTGTGTTCCAAAGAAATGGAAGTAATAATTGATAAAACTGGAGTAAAGATGTTGGTTGCATCTATTTCTCCACCCATCCCACATTCAATAACAGCAATATCGCATTTCTCTTGATCAAAATATGTTAGAGCTACGAATGTTTGAATCTCAAAAGCAGATAAATCAAATTTCGTGATTTCTTTCTTATATTTATTAAAAATGTTCAAGAAAGCTTCATCAGATATTTGCTCACCATTAACGGTAATCATTTCATTAGGTTTAATTAAAAATGGAGATTGAAATAAACCAACTTTATAGTTGTTGGCAGCATAAGCATAAGCAATATATGTAGCAGTACTACCTTTTCCATTTGTACCTGCAATATGAATGGAAGGGGTCTTATAAGAAAAATGAATAGCTTTTAAAAATTTATCAAAATTAGCGCGTTGATAGCCACCTATTCTAAATCCATCAAAGAATGATTTTTCCATTAAAAGTCGCCTCCTTTTTTCAAATTACGCTCAATATCACGTTGTTTTATAGTTTCTCTCTTGTCATATAATTTCTTGCCTTTTCCAAGAGCGATTTCTACTTTGCACTTCCCTTTAGAGAAATAAACTCTTGTGGGGATAATGGAATATCCACCTCTTTTTACTGCTTCTTCAAACCATTTAATTTGTTTCTTATGAAGAAGAAGTTTTCTTGTTCTTAGTGGATCTTGATTAAAGAGTGTTCCTTTTTCATATGGATTGATATGCATATTAATAATTTCCGCTTCGCCATTTCGGATGATGACATAAGAATCACCGATAGAACAAGAATGAAGTCTTAATGACTTAATCTCAGTTCCTTTTAAAGCGATACCGCATTCTGTGAAGTCAGATAAGAAATAATTAAAATGCGCTTTCTTATTCGTAGAAATAATTTTGATACCAGTATTCTTATCCATAATATTTTTCATCCTTAATCGTTAATTGTTTAAATGAGAAGAGTCTTTGTTCATTCCATTCATTCAAGAATTCTCTTCCACCTTTAGTGGGCATGAAGTAGAACATCGCAAAATAACCGATAAAGCTTTGAATGAGACAAACAATATATAAATATATATTCATTTCTGTAATCGATTGAATGATTACAAATGATAATATTCCAGTTAGCAAACCACCCGCGATTGCAAATAAAGAATAGGAGAAAGATCCATTAACAAAGATTAATCTCCACTGTGTGAATCCACCTTTATTTATTAAAGAATAAACGAGTGAATCTAATAGCGACAAAGTAAATAGAACAACAGGGGTTAAATAAATAGCTAAATCTTTTGTCGCATCATTATTCTTAAACGCCATATAACTGATATAAGTCGCTAAAGCGATAAAAGCAAAGTTCAATAATGTATGGGCTATAAAAACTATAGGTTCATTATATTTATAATATAAACTAATCAAATAAGGGACAAAGATTAATAATATTGAGAATCCGACAAACAAATTGATTAACAAATATTTTAGCCATTCTTGTGAATAAGAATACTGACAGACAAATGTCGTAGCGATACTCACAATGATTGACATGATAATAAAGGAAACTGCTTGACCGAGTTTAATAGTATCCATTTTCTTCTTTTCCAAAGGAATCTCTTTAAGTTCTTGGACTTTTTCAAAGTGGAGACAGAATTTACATTCCGCAATTATAGGCATAATAAAGATAAATGTCGCATAAATCTCTTTAACGCCTCTATTAAATAAAGCACTGCTTTCGCACATGTTATATACGCCAAAACATAACGCTACAAAGAAATAAACAAAGACAAAATGAAATCTCTTCTCTAAAAGAAGTCTAATACAAGCATATCCGAAATAGACTAATAAGATAGCGTGGATAATTAATCCAATAACGCCATATTCAAACAGTACTTGAATCAAGCCATTATGTGTGGTTCTGACACCACTTGTCACCGCGTTATTCATCGCGCCCGTGATGGCAAGAATAGATTTTTCACTAATCATAAATCCACGACCAAACCAAATATGAATATCGCTATCAAAGAAATAAGGTGATAGAGATTTCCATAATTCAATACGACCAGTTAAAGTAGAGAAATCTTTCTTCTTTAATAAGTCGCCGACATAGTTATTCAATCCGTTAAAACCATCCCATTCTTTAGCGCAACCAATATACATAACGATGATTAAAGCGATGATTGTAAATAACGCAAAAGTTGCAAAACCCGACTTAATCCAACGTTTTTTAAAGGCAAAACGAATAATTTCTTCGAATAGATAGATAATAATTGCAAAAGCAGAAATGATTGTCGGAAGCATAGATGCACTCGCTAAAGTAGCCACGAAAAAAATTACCATTAAAAGATATAAATATAGGCGAGGCTTATAGTAATTAGCGATGATACAAGATAAGAAACCTACAAACAAAATACCACCATAATAATTTTTATTGCCATAGAAAGAGGCAATCGAAATACTAGCGATGACACTAGGATCTTCACTTGTAAAAATACTCTTATATTCTTGCCATTCGCTAATAAGTGAGAAAACTAATGAGAATGCTGCAACTGCGATTGCAACATAAGATAACCAATAGAATCGACGTGAACGAGGATTGTTGACATTAACCATAAAGACCATCGCATACATAAAGGCGAGGAAAATTACTAATATTACAGTTGCTCTGATACGTTCATAAATTGTAAATGTAACTTCAATGGAACCTTCACCATTCGCAAATGGATAGGTTTGCCCTTGATTCAACCAAATACCAAGAATGAAAGCTATTCCAATAATTGAGATAGCAGGTAATAAAACCCAGTCCGCTTTAATTTTGTTCTCTTTGTGATTAGCAAAATAAAACATCACTAAAGCACCTACTGTTGCTAAAGAGAGAATGATTAAAGTTGGCATATCAAAGCCGATAGTTAAGTCGCTTTGTAAATGAGTGGAGTTCTCAGTTAAAAAACAGACAAGAACAAGGGTTACAAAGAACCAAATATTAGTGAATGTAAATTTTAATTTACCCATTTGATTTATAATTATAAAAGTCTAGAAAATAATAAACAAGCAAGAACAATGTTCTTAACTTGTTTTCAAAAAATCTTCATTTTTTTAAAGATTTTATCTTTATGATGGAATTTTTATATTATTGAAGCCATAATAATTTATATGGACAAATATGAAACTTTAAAAACAATCATTAAAAATTCTCAATCAATCGTCGTCTTTACTGGTGCGGGTATATCAGTCCCGAGCGGGATACCAGACTTCCGAAGTGCTGATGGTATTTATAACCAAAAATACAAGACTCAATACCGCCCAGAAGAAATTATTTCTCACTCTTTCTATCTCGAACACCCCGATATGTTCTATGAGTTCTACAAAGAGAAAATGTGTTATCCGAACGCTAAACCAAATGCCGCACACAAATATTTTGCGGATTTAGAGAAGAAAGGCAAAAACGTCACTGTCGTCACACAAAACATTGATAATCTTCACCAAGAAGCTGGCTCTACTAGAGTGTATGAACTTCATGGTTCAGTACATAGAAACTATTGTGAAAGATGCAATCGATTATTCGGCCTCAAATATATGCTAGATCATCCCGGTGTCCCTCATTGTGATAAATGCGGTGGGCAAATTAAACCAGATGTGGTCCTCTATGAAGAATCTCTCGATGAAGACACAATCCAAAGAGCGATATCTGCAATTATGACTTGCGACACTTTAATCGTGGTCGGTACATCTTTAACTGTTTATCCCGCTGCCGGGTTTATCAGATATTTCCGAGGGAGCAACTTGGTAGTCATTAATAAGCAACCGACAAGCTATGACAATATGTGTGACTTGGTCTTTAATGAAGATGTTATAAAAGTCGTTGAGAAAATCAAATGAAAAAAGTAATAATTTTTGACTTAGATGGAACGCTATTAGACACCTTAGTGGATTTAAAAAATGCGGTTAATTATGCCCTGTCGTTTTTCGACTATCCAAAACGCACCTTAAACCAGGTCAGAAGAGACATCGGAAACGGAGTCGCTAAACTGATGGAAAGGTCAATACCTAACGGACTTTTGAACGAAAATTACGCAAAATGCTTAGATTTATTTAAAGAACATTATTCAAAATATTATATGTGTAATACCCATGCATATAATGGCATGTACGACACTATTGTACAATTAAAAGAGGTAGGTTATATTGTCAGTGTCGCTACAAACAAAATTATCGAAATTGCTAAAGCTCTTATTGTTAGAGAATTTCCTGGCCAATTTGAGATGATTCAAGGCGATGCGGAAGGTATCAAAAAGAAACCGAATAGCAACATGATCGATAACATTATGGATTACTATCAAGTTTCTAAAGATGAGGTCATTTATATCGGTGACACAAATGTCGATGAAGAGACCGCTTTAAATGCGGGTGTCGACTATGCCTTAGTAACTTATGGTTATCGTACATTAGAAGAAATAAAAAAATCATGCCAATGCACGAATCTCTTATCTTCACCATCAGAAATATACGACTATATTGTTAATTTATCCTAATTTCTTATAAACGAATTCTTCCATATCATCACGTGGTTTTTGGAACGTGATCGCTAATTCATCGAAGAAATTATTAGTCGCGAATTGCAACATATCTAAATCGACGGGTCCGTATTTAATACTTCCGTCGTTTTTATTTCTATAGAAATATAATTGTTTCACTAAGAAAACAATATCTTTTACATCACCAGAGGATAATCTTCTTTTTAAACTATCTCTTCTTTGCTTGGTATTTGAGTTATATTCAACTTCCACTGTTTTGGCATATTCAAAAAGATCATTTGCCATCTTTTGATCCATGATGGGACGGATAATATTCTCCGCTCTTTCTTTAGAAACATAGATGTTTTCTCCCCCACCGCGAATTGTTTTCACCACAAAATATTCTTTATCCGAAATAACAGTTTCATCGACAATCACGGCAAGACCATCGCGGCAATGCACGACTTGCTGACCTTTAACAAATTGCTCCATACTATAATTATTATCTCATTTTTAACTACTTTATGTAAGAAAAATAATATTTTTAATCTATAAATGTATTCTCCTAGCACTAGTTTTTTAGTCTGGTTCAAACAATCTAATTATTCCTAATTTTCTAAAATACCTATTTTAAACAAAAAAGTCTTTATATTGCACTCACGCAAACATGTGTATATAATACTAACTAATTTATTAAGAAAGGTAGGCATTTATATGAAACTACAAAACAAAGCATTGTTTCTAACCGCTGCTGTGTTAGCCGTTACATTAACTGGTTGTAAGACTGGCAATAAAGATGCTAAAACTGGCTACACCTACAACACATACTTAGAAACTAAGCCAAAAACCTGGAATGTCCATACTTGGGAAACAAATGACGAATCCTACATCCCCGCTTTTACAGAAATTGGTTTCTATGATTTAAAACTCAATGATACAAAAGACGGATACGAAATCGTTACTGAAATGGCTGCTGCTATGCCACAAGATGTAACTGCCGATGTGTTTAGTGAAGAAATTGCTGAACAATATGGTTACCAAGGTATTCCTGGTGAAGGTTCAATTTGGGATATTGAATTAAATCCAAACGCTTGTTGGGAAGATGGTCAAAAGATTACCGCTGATGACTATGTTCAATCCATGGAAAGACAACTTAATAACAAGATGGTCAATTTCCGTGCTGATAGTTATTATTCTTCCAGTTTAGTGATCGCTAACGCTGAAAAATACTTCAAACAACATCGTTCCACATTAGAACCTCTATACAATTATGTAACCGATTCCGGCGCTTACACATCTAGTGATGTTGCCAGTGATGGTTACCTCTACTTCAACATTCATGCACCATCTCCATATCCAGGATCTGTCTTCTCTGGCACAGATGGAACTGAAGGCTTATACGTTGTTCTTAACAATAGAAGCCAATCCGGTAGCGATGCCTTAGAATTAGCCGCTCAACGTATTACCGATGCAGCCCAATACTACTGCTGGAAATACGCTGATCACGAAGGCGATTATAAGAGTGACTGGGATGAAATCGTCTCTTATAGCAAACTTTCTAGCATCAAATCCGAAATGTTGAATCACTACATCAATCTTGATGATTTTGATGAAAAAACCGTTTATGTCAGAACCACTAAAGATGACAGCAGTGAAGATCACACTGAAGTCTATTCACAAGCTAAATTAAAAGCAGACTTAAGAACTGTTGTTAACGGTTTAGCTCGTGGTGGTAAAGCCAGCAAAGACTTCGCTTGGAAATTACCATTATTCGGTAACGTTTATAACGACTACGACCAATCCTTCGACGGTGTTGGTATCGTTAAAGTCAACGATTATAAACTTAGATTATTCCTCGCAAGAGCGATTACTGAATTAGATCTCAAATTCTCACTCTCCAGCAACTGGTTAGTAAGATTAGACCTCTATGACAAACTCACAATCACCACTTCTGCCGGTTTAAGAACAACTGGTTATGCCACACCAAACCAAGGTGTTAGTGGTTATATGTCCTATGGTCCATACAAATTAACAAAATTCGAAGCAGGCAAAGCCTTCACTATCGAAAAGAATGATAAATGGTATGGTTATACTGATGGGCAACACGTTGGTCAATATCAAATGACTGGTGTTTATACCAGAATCATCACCGACCACAATACCGCTTTACAAGAATTCGAACGTGGTAACTTAGATGACTTTGCTCTTAATAGAAATGATATGAAGACCTATGGTAACTCCTCTAGATTAACTTCCACATACGAATCTTATACACAAAAGATTTCTATCAACTCCAACAGAGCTAAACTTCTTGGTAAACAAACTGAACAAGGCGTTAACAAGACCGTTCTAGCTAACTACTACTTCCGTAAAGGTTTATCCTTAGCGATGGATAGAAATAACTTCGCCAGCCAAGCTACCGCTGGTAGCAAAGGCTTCACAAGCTTATTAAATGACTTATATTTAACCGATGTCGAATCCGGTGAAATGTACAGAAATACCGCTCAAGGTAAGAATGTCTACAATATGGTCTATGATAAGATGGGCGGAACCAATCCTAAAGATGCCAAACCATTAGATACCAAAGCTTGCGGTTTCAACTTATCAATGGCGAGCTGGTATGTTGCAGAAGGCTTAAAACAAGAATTAGCTTCCACATTAGAAGGACACATCAATAAAGGCGATAACATCAAATTAGAATTCCGTGTCTACGATAATGAAAGCGAATCCACTATCGAAATGTTAAACTTCATTAGAAAATCCTTCTCTAACGTTGTTAGTGAAGCAGTCAATAAATTAAGAGCTGATGGCGTTCTCGGTGCTAATGAAAACTTCACCATCACTATTGATGCTATTAAAGATGAAGACTATTACAACACTGCACATAATGGTAATTATGAATTAATCTTCTCCACATGGGGCGGCGCTGCTATTAATCCTATCGGTTTAATGCAAGTCTATTGTGATTCCACATTCACCTCTAACTGTGAATATGGCTTCAAAGGTCATCAAAATGATGAAAACTTCAACGGTGACTACCTCAATCCAAACAATGAATTTATGGATGCTTGGGTGGAAATCGATTTAGACGGCAACGGCGAAATCGGTACCGGTGAAAGAAAGACCTACCACAACTGGTGGAGTGAAATCAACGAAATCGTTGAAAACGATCCAAAAGATAGCCCAGAATACGCTGCTAAACATAAGAGAATCTTAGATGTCTTATCCAACTTAGAAGCTGCTATCTTATTAAGATTTGAAGCTATCCCATTAGTGGCCAGAGCTTCCGCATCTCTCAACTCCTTCAAGATTGAGAATGGTTCTCCTTCCTACATTAACTTAATCGGTTACGGCGGAATCCGTCACATGACCTTCAATTATAATGATGGTAAATGGGAAGAATTCGTGAAAGATCACGGTGGAAACCTCTCCAACTTATATAAGAACTAATTATTACTTCATATCACTAATTATCGTGTTTAGATAAGCTGGGCCGAAAAGCCTAGCTTATCTTACGATAAAGAAAGGACTAAAAATGAGAAATACCAAAGAAACATTAATGTATATTTTAAAAAGAGTATTGTTGATGATATTCACTTTTTTAGTCATCTTTATCATCTGCTTTATCTTGATTCGTTTATTACCTTTAGACAAGGCAACAGGTCCTGGCAAAGATCCAAAACAATTCTATATGATGCAAGAAGCATTAGGCCGTATGTATAAAGGAAAAGATGGGGAATATCATAGAACACCCATCATCATTCAATTATTTAATTTTGTGAAGAACTTAATCGTTCCCGCAAGATATCAAATTGATGATGTTTGGCACTACACATCCCGTTGGGGTTATTCCTGGCAAATCTCTTGGTTAGCCACACCCGATTCCTTATTAGGAAAAGGTTTACCACCAACCATCTTAATTAACATTTATTCCATCATCATTTCCGTTCCTTTAGGATTAGGCCTCGGTATTTATATGGCTTTGAAGAAAAATAAATGGCAAGACCACGTTTTAAGCATTTTGGTCATGTTACTTATTTCTGTTCCAAGCTTTGTTGATGCATTCTTATTGCAGCATATCTTTGCTTATAAACTCAATTGGTTGCCACCAGTGCGTGCTGACTTCAATGGCAGTTGGGTATCACCGGCGATGTTTAAATCCATGATATTACCGGTTATCTCTATGTCATTCGGCTCTATCGCTGGTTACGCACGTTATACCAGAGCGGAATTAACCGAAGTTTTAACTAGTGACTTCATGTTATTAGCGAGAACCAAAGGTTTATCTCGTGGACAAGCCACAGTGAGACACGCCTTTAGAAACTCATTAGTCCCCATTTTCCCGATGATTTTAGGCGAAATCCTCTCCATTTTGAGTGGTTCAATCATTATTGAGAACATCTTCTCCGTTAATGGTGTCGGTGGTTTATTCTTACAATCAATTCAAATGAAAGACTACGACGTATTCCAATTCGTCGCGATGTTCTATATCTTAATCGGCTTAGTCGGAAGCCTAGTTGTCGACATCTCCTATGGACTTGTCGATCCGAGAATTCGTATGGGAGGAGGTAAACAATAATGGAAGAAAAATTAATCTATGATGTCAACTCTTCAATCCCTGAAGAAGAATTCAAGTTTGCTCATAAAGAAGAGAGCATTCACGATACGAAATTCGAGACCAGGCCTGTTGGCTGGTTAGAAGATTCCGTGAGAAGATTTGCGAAGAATAAAGCCTCTGTGGCTGCGGCTATAATCATTTTGATTATTGCTTTATTTGCAATCTTTGTGCCAGTTTTCTCACCGAAATATCACGTCAAGAAGACCGATTTCCAATACGGTTTCCAAGATACTATCTTTAAAACTGTCTTACCACGTATCAAAGCTTTCAAAGGAAGCGGTTTCTGGGATGGCACGAAAAAGACCGATGTCAGTGAAATCACTTATAAATACATGCAATATGATGATAGTAACTACAATCGTTGTTTAAAAACTCTTAAAACCAAAGAAGAGAGAATCGGTTCCACCATCTATAAAACTTACACTATCATGTTCGACACATACGCGGTGGGCACGAAAGAAATTAAATTAAAAGATGATGAATACGCTAAACTTTTAGCATACGAAAACGAAAAACATATTTCCTATGCGGAAGATCCAAAAAAGAATGAAAAACGTTCCATCTTAAAACCAGCGATTGATGTGGAAACATATTTAGAAGGTGAATTTATCGTTTGGTTAAATGATAACGGTGTTTATGATGAAAAATCTATCAACAATTATGTTGATAAATTATCCACCTATTACAATCAAAACCAAAACATCTACTACAAGATTGTCCCCACTACAAAACGTGCTGGTGCACCCTCTGATACACAATTTGAACCACTTTTAAATACATCTGGTGAAATTGAAACATTATATAAAGTAGATGATCATGGAAATTTAGTCTTTGATGTCGATGAAAGCGGATTGCATAAAGTTCGTGTCGATTATTATGATTATTTTACCTGTCGTTATGGCTTTGAACCAAATTATGTCTTCGGTGCCAACCAACAGGGTCAAGATATCTTATTAAGATTAGCCTTAGGTGCGAGATTCTCCTTATTATTAGGTATCGGTATCTCCTTTATCAACTTCATCATCGGTTTAGTTTATGGTGCAGTCAGTGGCTATTTCGGTGGTAAAGTCGACTTAATTATGGAACGTATTACCGATATTATCGCTAACGTGCCCACAATCATCATTATGACGATTATGCAAATTCAATTAACCAATAATGACCAATTAAAAGCGGCCATTGGTTCAGCAGGTACGATTATTCTCGCTATCTTAATTGCCTTCGTCTATAACGGTTGGGTCGGTGTCGCCTCTACCACGCGTATGCAATTCTATAGATTTAAAGGGCAGGAATATGTTCTTGCTTCACGTACATTAGGTGCAAGAGATTCTCGTTTAATCTTTAAACACATCTTACCAAATGCTGCTGGTACATTAGTGACCTCTAGCGTTTTGATGATTCCTGGTGTCATCTTCTCCGAAAGTAGCTTATCTTACTTAGGAATTATCAATTTCAGCACAAGTGGTATCTCATCCATAGGCGCATTATTAAATGAAGGACAAGCGGCCAGTATTCAATATTACCCACACGTCTTATTGTTCCCTGCCATTGTCATTTCCTTATTAATGATTTCCTTCAACTTATTCGGTAACGGTCTCCGCGATGCCTTCAATACAACTTTAAGAGGAAGCGAGGAATAATTTATGAGCAATAAACAAGATAAAATACTCGATGTAAAAAATCTTCGTATCTCCTTTAAGACCAATACCGGTACGGTTAAAGCCGTTCGTGGTATCGATTTCTCCTTATATAGAGGTAGAACCTTAGCCATCGTTGGTGAATCCGGTTCTGGTAAATCAGTTACTAGTAAAGCTATTTTAGGTATCTTAGCGAATAACAAGATTATCGAAGATGGAGAAATCCTTTATGATGGAAAAGACTTATTATCTCTTCCAGAACATAAATTTACTAAAGTAAGAGGCGTGAAAATCTCCATGATTTTCCAAGATCCTCTCTCCGCTTTAAATCCAATTATGAAAGTCGGTAAACAATTAACCGAAGCCATGTATTTGGAACACAAAGCCGTTAAAAGAGCAGCGAGAAAAGTCGTTAGAACTTATAATTCTAAATTATCAAAGATTGATAAGAATTTTAACGATGATACATTTACTGCTTTAGTGGATGAAGAAGCTCCTGCTTTCGCTGATAGATTAGATCAATTATTAAAAGCGGCAAATGACATAAGAAGAGCGGTCCTCTTAGATAAAGACACCTTTGATGTCAATTTAGCGAAGGCGGAAGTTCGCAAGATTAAGAAATACGTTAATCAAGCGAAATCTTTCTTACAACAAGACACTGATGATGTTATCGACGTCTATATCATCTTAATGAATAACTACATTAAGTCTTATCAAACAGCAATCAAGCTCAAAAAACATAGAGAAGAAATCTTCGCGAAATTCAATATCGATAATATCTATGATATTCCCGCGAAATACCGCACGAAAGAAAGAGAAGTTATTATCGATAAAGATGTCTATTTCGATGATATGGTCAAAATTACTGACCGTTTAATCGAACACGTCAATCAATTAATCATCTTCTATCGCGCAGTCGGAAAAGACTTCGTTAGTTCGACGATTAAATACTATAAAAAGAATGTCGAGAACATGAATTCAGAGCTCACTAGAGAACAAACAAAGAAACGTGCGATCGAATTAATGAGAGAAGTCGGTATTCCTGAACCAGAGAGAAGATTCTATCAATATCCCTTTGAATTCTCCGGCGGTATGAGACAACGTATCGTTATCGCTATCGCGTTAAGTGGTAATCCAGAAATCTTAATCTGTGATGAACCTACGACCGCCTTAGACGTGACCATTCAAGCGCAAATCCTCGAATTAATTAATAGATTAAAGGAAGAAAAGAACTTATCCATCATCTTCATCACCCACGACTTAGGTGTCGTCGCCAATATGGCGGATGATATCGCCGTTATGTATGCTGGTAAGATTGTGGAATATGGTACTGTCTACGATATCTTCTATGATCCGAGACATCCATATACATGGGCTCTATTAGGTTCTATGCCTGACTTAGATACCAAAGGTAAACTCGACGCTATCCCAGGTACTCCACCAAATATGTTATTACCTCCAAGAGGCGATGCTTTTGCGGCGAGAAATACTTTCGCTATCGCTTTAGATTACAAGCAAGAACCACCATTCTTCCAAATCAGTGAAACACACTATGCTAAAACATGGTTAGCCCATAAGAGTGCACCCGATGTGGAAATTCCTAAGACTGTGAGAGAAAGAATTATTAATTCTTTAAAGAATAATCCAAACAATAAACCCACTTACACTCTCGCAAAGAACTCCATTTTAGAAACCATCAAAGAAAAACCGGCTTCTAAAGTTGCTTCTAAAAAGAAAGGAGGTAAATAATTATGCCAAACCAAAAAATCGATAATTATGCCTCTGATAAGAATATGGAAGTAAAACTCAATAATCCGAAAGAAACCTTTGATTATAAAGATGCGGAAGTAATCTTAAAAGTTAAACACTTAAAACAATATTTCCGTTTCGGTAGAGGGGAATTCAAATACACCAAAGCCGTCCACGATGTCAGTTTTGATATCTATAAAGGTGAAGTCTTCGGTTTAGTCGGTGAATCCGGATGTGGTAAAACCACAACCGGTAGAAGCATTATCAAACTCTATAAATTAACATCTGGTGATGTCTGGTTTAAAGGGGTGAGAATTGCCGCTGGTACAAGATGGAACCAAAAAGAGATTAAATACACTATTATTCGTCTCAAGAAAGCTCTCAAGAAATTTGACGAACAAGAAGCGGATGAAATTCAATCCTTATCTGCTCAAGAAGACGACTATAAGGAAAAAGTCTTAGAGATTAAGCAAAAATATGACGCTTTAAGAAAAGAGAGAACTGAAGCAGCAAGAGAAATCGTTGAAACACAACGTAAAAAGATTGCTGCTGCTCGCCATGATGATAAACATTGTAACGATGACATCATCAAAGAAGAAACTAATCGCGTCAAAGAAAAATATAGTTATCTCTTCAAACCCGTCAATCAGGTCTTAGAAGCGGAAAAGAATCCGGAAGCGGAAGAAAATAAGAAAATCTTAGATGACTATAAACTATATAAAGAAGAATTAAACGAAGCAAAACACGCTTCAATTACGAGAAAAATGCAGATGATCTTCCAAGATCCAATCGCCAGTTTAAATCCTCGTATGACCGTGAGAAACATCATCGCTGAAGGTTTGATCATTAAAGGTGTCAGAGATAAAGCCTTCATCTCCAAAGAAGTTAATCGTGTCTTAGAGATGGTCGGTTTATTACCTGAACACGCAAACCGTTATCCGCACGAATTCTCCGGTGGTCAAAGACAGAGAATTGGTATCGCTAGAGCAATTATCATGAATCCGGAATTAATCATCGCTGATGAACCGGTCTCCGCATTAGACGTTTCTATTCAAGCCCAAGTTATTAACTTATTAAATGATTTAAGAAATAACTTAGGATTAACCATCTTATTCATTGCCCACAACTTATCCGTGGTGAAATACTTCTGTGATCGTATCGCGGTTATGTATTTTGGAAAAATTATGGAATTAACGACTTCTGACGAATTATTCGCTCATCCGTTACATCCATATACCAAATCATTATTATCCGCAGTACCGAGACCAGACCCCAACATCGAACAAGGTCGTATTAGAATTACCTATAATCCTGCGAAAGATCACGATTATAGTAGTCAACAACCGATCTTAAGAGAAATTGTTCCCGGGCACTTTGTGCGTTGTAATGATGCGGAAGAAGAGATGTACCTCAAGGAATTAAAGGGGAAATAAAATGCCGGAAGAACAACAAAATGTCGTTCCTCAAAATAAGAAGAAATTCTATTTAATCGGTCTCGCTATCAGCTTTGGTGTTTGCTCATTATTATTTGGTATAATCTTGATAATTGAGTTCTTTGGACTCAATATGAATATGAAGGATGATGGCTATCTCATCATGATTGACGCTAGTACGATATCCGGATTAATGATGTTATTATTCTGGTTACTCGTCATCATCACTAACGAAGGAGCGTTTGACCTCATCTCTTATTCCATCAAACTAGTATGGTATACAACATTCCATAAATCTTTACGAAATGTAAAGTTGGCGAGAACTTATGCTGACTATCGCCTTGAAAAAAGAAGCAAAGGTAAGACTAATACGAGCTTTATCGCTCTCGGGGGAGCCCCTTACCTCATCGCAGGATTAATCTTGCTCATCCCCTATTATGCATTTAGATAAAGGAGAAATAATATGAAAGGAAAATTATTCATTCTCGCTAGCGCTATCTTAGCGTTATCCCTCACTGCGTGTAACACGAACAAACCCACTAGTGATAATCCTTCTTCTAGTGAGCAACAAAGCAGTTCATCCTCTTCCTCTTCATCCGAAGGTTGGGAAGGCAAAACAAACGAAGATTTTGAACTCGCTAAAGTCACTTACACAAAAGACGGTGTAGAAAAACCATTAAACAGAAACACCATCTACACTAATGCTGGCAGCCCACACGTTGATGGTTATCACATTGATGAAGCTGCCGAAATCCATGCAATGGTCGTTCCCTTTGGCTTCACTGATGATGATTTACAAGATCGTCAAACCGCTGCTAACATCGAAAGATTTAAAACTTGTTTCTTCGGCACAAATGAAGAAATTCAAGCAAAAGGTGGCTTATATAGCTTAGCCGGTTTCTATCAACAATCTTCCTATGGCCACAGCAATTTCCAAGGACAAGTCTTACCATCTTGGTGCTTATATAACGGCACAACCGCACAATTCGCTAGTGCTTCTTCCGGTGGCGCTGGTGTCTACGCAGCTAACTATGCTCGTAACTGGTATATCTCAGAATACGCCAAAGAAAACCACGGTGCTTTAGGTGCGGATGCTCATCCACTTACTTGGTTTGACGTCAATAACGATGGTTACATCGATTTAATGTGGGTCGTCTATTCTAAAGACTATCGTTCCGGGACTGACTGGTGGGCATATGTTACCTATACCGGCAACCCTGCCAACAAGACATCTCCTAATGTTAAAACATTAGCATGGGCATCCTTAAGATTCTTAGATAACGGTTATGGTGGTTATGACACTCATACATTCATCCACGAAACCGGTCACACATTCGGTTTAGATGACTATTACGACTATACAGACTCCTGGGCCCCAATGGGTGGCGTTGATTATATGGATCATAACTTAGGTGATCACTCCATGTTCTCCAAGTTCTCCTTAGGTTGGACCAGACCATGGGTCGTTGATGATGACGCCTTAATTACATTAAGACCTGGCACCACAACCGGTGACTGCTTCATCCTCCCCTCTCCTGGCTATAACGGCACTGCTTTTGATGAATATATGATGGTCGAATTAATGGCGCCAGTCGGTTTAGCGGAACAAGATTATAAGAATGGTTATCAAAACACCACCGGCTTCACACAACCTGGTATCCGTATCACCCACGTCGATAACCGCGTTTATGCCGGAAGCCACGATGTTCCATTAACCACAAACCCAGAAGAAGGTTTAGATACCAGAATCGGTAACTCCCATATGGGTAGAAGCGGCGTCAAAGTCGATGGTGACTATTGGACTCATGAAGATGGCAAGAGAACTTCTTATAGCCAATTCTCCATCATGGAAGCCAACTGCGATCAAGATAAGAACTGGACATTAACTAGCACCTATAATGCTTCTAATGCTTCCTTATTCCAAAAGAATGGTTTCTTCAACTTAAAACCAAACTGGGGCTGGGCTAAGACCTTTATGCCAAGTAAATCCAATTTATGGAATAAAGCCAAAACCACCACTGGTTGGACTGGCAAAGATACCCAAACCTACACAATCGATGAAACATGCACCTTCAACTATAGCTTGAAAGTCATCTCCATCGAAAAAGATGCCGAAGCTGGTTATATTGCTAAAGTGCAAGTGACCGCTAACGCATATTAATCTTTAAAACTTATGCCCTTCTTAAGTGAAGGGCTTTTTTCTTACTTAATAGGGCCTTTTCAGGCTCTATTTCTTTTTTGGTGATTAGTTTTACTTTTTATATATAAAAACCGCTTATTTTGTCTATTTTCATAGAAAAACAAATAGACTACTTACTAGTAAACAAAAGAAAAGGGCTACTATTAAGTAACCCTATTGATTTTTATTTGTAGAATCTAATTCTAGCGCTATCGAGTCCCACATATTGGAAGTCGATTTTCCAAGTGAACGATTCACCATTATCCATCGTCGCCATATTATGACCTTCTTTAGATAAGAAGTGGCTATACCTACTGAATGTGAAGGTATCACCAGTTTGGAACATATCACTCTGTCTAAGATAATGATTAGCATATCCACTAGCGCCGAAGGTATCTTCTCCACCCGCTTGAATAATGACTAATTGTTTGAAATCAGCGCATTCGCTAGGATTATAGTTTCCATAACCATAAGCGGTATAATCTTTAGAATTGTTCGGACCGACAATCACGTAATTACCCCATGTGGATTGATCAAGACTTACTTCGTGACCAGTTTCGATGTCGTATAGACGACTATCGACATGATACATTCTGATACCGAAATTACCTAAATTAGCGTAATAGGAGTTATAAGTGCTCCAGAATTCACTATTAATGCCTTTATTAGAGAATAATTCGATTAAGAAATATTCATCAAAAGCTGAGCCATTCCAAGTATCATAATTCGCGGGAACAATAATACAATCACCAGTTGTTACAGCATCACCGATTTCCATCGTGAAGTCATCTTCCCCACCAGTTACGACATAAGGACTTAATAATCCTACAGATAATTTTGAATAAGAGTTCCAGTCGAACATATTGTGGGATTGCATATCCGCACCACCGACATAATTGATGCTAGAGGAACCGTCATCAGAATAATCGTAATAATCCGCTAAACCGAAGATATGACCTTGTTCATGGATTTGCGTAATAGCATTATTCGTATGATTAATTGCACCAATACTATAAGTATTAATACATGGTCTATTATGGGTGCCACTAATATTGCCAACGCTACTTTGATGCGGCCATAAATTACCCGCCCATACTGTCGCGTTATAGTTGGTTAAGATATGAATATTGTCAAATGTTCCATTGTTATCTTGATCATATTCTGACCAATCGACATCAGGATATTTATTTAATGTCGCTTCTAAAGCACGATTCATCATCTGATATAACGTTCTTGTGGTAGTATCATTATTAATTGTGTCTACGGTATATAAATCGGAAGATTCGGTATAGATATCTGCGACCATACCATCAAAATTCATATAGCCGATGGACATCGCTTTGTAATAATTCACAAAAGATGTGGGATAATCACCGAAATAATAAGTATTTAAAGTATTAACACTAGATTCTGTCCAATTCTTAATATCGGATGACTTATTCGCTTTTAAATTGACGGGGATGACTAAGATTTTCGGATTCTCCACGATTGGCGAATTATAATCGTCTAATTCGTGAGCGGTCATCGTTAATTCCGATTTATCGACACGAACATAAGCATTCGCTAATTGGAAATCAATTGTATTACTGACTTCACCGATAGTTAGAACTAAATGATATGTTGTTCCTCCTAATAAAGGTAAATCGATGATATTCGTGTGAAGATTCTCATCACTATTTAACATTAAAGTTAGATATTCTTTCTCTTCTGTTAAGAGATAAATCTCACGGCCGTGGTCTTTCCAAGTAATGTCTAATTGAACATGTAACTTATCTAAAACCTTTTCATGTTTAACATAGCTATTAAGCATTGTGGGTGTAAAAGAAACACATTCATCAATGCCTTCTTCTAAAACACTATAGAAAGTATTGGTTTCTGATGTAATAAAAGATTTAGTAACATCATTATGCGTATAACTAACTTTAATTTTAGAAGTATATTTACCGGCGCGTAACACGGGCGTGGTTGCTGAACATTCATATTCATCTTGTGATTTGAATGTCATCACGGTGATCTTTAAACCTTTGGTTATTTTTTCTGATGTGCCATCAGTGTAATAAACAATGATTCTCGCTTCCACGCTTTCAGCGTAGATATCACCTGTATAATATGAAAGCTTAACGAAATCTTTCATAATCGTTTTTAATGTTTTGTTTTGATTATCTGAAGATGAAGACTCTTCCGAAGAAATACTTTCTTGAGAAGAAGTTTCACCACTAGAAGATTGTTCCGAAGAGGAATTACTAGAACTATTATATCTATTCCAATCTTCCATAAAAGAACAGGAACTTAATATAAGTGGTAAACATAAAATAGGAATAATTGCTTTCTTTTTCATAGATAACTACTTTATCACTATTTATATAAATAAAAAAGGAGTGTTTTTTGAACACTCCTTTCATCATTGCTTAGAATAAAGTAATTAAGCTTGTGGATAAACTATATCAGAAATGTTTGCTGGAACAGCATCGGTTCCGATTCCGGTATATTGAGTGCTAAAACTATATGCAATTGTGCTATTCCAAGTGAATCCTACATCAATTGTTAAACTATCAGCCGCGACAGTAATAGTCAAATCAAAGTATTCCATGGCAGGGAAGGAATCACCACCACCTTGTGGTGTTAACGTAAGTCCCATGCCAATAGAATTAACATCGTGTCCAAGATAAGTTGATTCTAAGAAAGCAGTCATTAGTGCGAGATTACAATTTTTACCATCAGTGACAATTGTAACTGAACCATCTTTATTTTCAATTTTGTCAGTCGGAGTAAAACCTTCCCAAAGTGCATCTGAATTCATAGCGCCAATCGTGTCAGAAACTTTATCAGTCCAAACATCAGAGCCTTCTACTAAAGTAGCGTTTAATGTTTCGCCAACTCCAGACTCACCCATATTAGTAAATGTATATAATGCACCATCATGAGCAATATCACCAAATACGGCAGTAGTTTCGCCAACAGTAACTTGTTGATAAACTGTTGAAGCGTTAACATAATCAACTTCGCCGCCCACTGAGAAGTGCTTACCAAAATAATCAAGCCAATAACCAGTATTTGTTGGGGCTTCAATTTGTTTTTGTGTTGTTGGATTGTACCAATAAGCGGTTGTAGTAGAGGTATAAATTTTTCCTGTTGCAATGGCAGAAACTTTATCTTGAGCTTCATCGAATGTTAAAGCTTCTGGGAATGCACCACTATCAATGTATTCTCTAACAGCGTCAATTTCAGTTTCTTCTTCATCCAAATTAAGGACATAAGAATATGTAGCTAAAACTGTTTCTCTAGCATCAGTTTTAACGATTGGTAAATCGAATTGGAATGTTTCAACTGCATCTTCACCTTCACCAATTGTAAATGGAGTGACGATAATGCCGTTGAACATATATTTAGAACTTAAAGCTTGCGCTAATGTATAAGCAAATTCAGCGGCTTTATTAGAAGCGGAAGAACTGCCCCAAGTGCCTGGTAAATCACCAGACATAACTAATGATTCGTTACCTTCTTCATCAGTAATTGTCTCAAAATCTGATGGACTTAATAACCATTCAGAATTGCAGTAATATAAATCAAAATCAGCTTGGATAGCACTATCAACTTCAATGTTTTCGAAATTATCATCGAGAACATATTGATAGGTTTTACCGTTTTGAGCTTTTAAGAATCCACCAGGAGCATTGGTGTCATCATCCCATGCACCAAAACAGGAGTAATCTGCTCTGTGAACTGCGGCAACATAAAGTTGACCTTCATAGAGTTCGTCCATTGCCCAAACATTGCTAAGTTCAGCTGTCGCTTCAGCAAATGCGGCTTTAAGAGCACTCATGGCATCGGTTTCGAATTTAGCTTCTCTCGCACCAGCGATAATTTTGACATTGATTGTGCCTTCTGCTAATGCGGTAAGTTGGTGACCTTCAACTTCGACTAATTCAGTCATTGTGGCAGGAATTTGGACATCAAAGACTTTTGGTCCTTCGCCACCTTCAATTGTCACGTAGTCATCTAAGTCGACTGGTTGGCCAACAACGATTGTTGATGGAGCTTCGATTTTAATACGAGAAACTGGATCGACTTGAGATTCACTACTACTCTCAGATTGTGATTCTTGCTCGCTGCTTGAAGGTTCTACTGGTCCATCGGGCTTTTTAGTGTTACAAGCACCTAAACCGAGAACTAAGATAAGAGCGGAAGAAACTAACAATTTGTTTAATTTCATACTTATTCTCCTTTCGTGTAAGCGAGCTATAACGCATATGCTCGCAAGGTATGATTTGCTTAATAATTTACTACAACACTTTTATGTTGTAAATATTATTTATATATTTTTATAGTCTAATTCAGTATTATTTATGCGTTTTTGCGTACTTAAAATATAAAAGGATTTATTTATTCTTTTTCTTTTTTGTTACTTAATTCACTAAAGAGAAAACGATTAGGAGAATACGCATGGAGATAATATTTTCCTAATCTCTTGAAGATTTCTTTGGCCTTTTCTTTAGTTTCTTCAGTGTAATCTCCAACAGTCTTAATGCCTTTGATTAAAATTCTTCCAGCATTGAGCAATATATCATAGATAGTCTTCGTATCACCTAAAATATCACATACCACTTTTACAGCGAGGCTCTTTGATTCATCATCTTCACTATTGAGCCAACTCATCAATGCGTATTCACCATCTCTAGATATCTTGCTTCTCTCTTTGTCAAAAACAAATTCCGGTTTGTTATTCTTGATTGTCCAATAGAAAAGATCGTGACCTCCTAATAAGACTCCGTTAGAATAAACAATCTTAGGATTGGGGTTTTTATTATAAATAACACCGATAACATCATGGGTGGTTAAATATTTCTCTAATTTATGTTCGATTCTTTTATAGGATTCTAAAGCATAAATATTCTTCTTAAATCCTGGCCCATCAAAGGAAAAAACTTTAATTATTTTCTTCTCACGTCTTTTACCAATCTTTAAAGCGGAATACATCGCGAGGTTGCCACCTTTACTATGTCCACCCAAATAATATTTGCCATCATACTCTTTGAGTATCATTCTTAAATACTTAATTGCGCTTTTTTGGGAAGGTATCTCATCTTGGAAAGCGATTAATAAATCTTCTTTCCATCCAGCGACAGATATATCCGTGCCACGATATGAGATGAATCTCACACCATTAGGAAAGATAAGAGTAATCGCGTAGAATTGTTCATTAGTTCTCTTGTTAGTTTTGCCTTGGGCTTTCCCCACCATTATATCTTGATAACGAGGTGATTTAATCATCGCTTCAAATAGTCTTCTATTGTTAAAAGCATCGACACTAGAAGCGTAGAATTTCTTTTTGTTTTTAATATTTAATTCATTGATTTTTCTAAATGAATCTTTAAGACCGATCAGATGAAAATTCAGGTAAGAAAGTTCACTGAAAATCAGAGCGTCAATATCGTTAAATGGTAGCTCTTTAAATGTTTGATTTCCGTATTTTTTAACATACCCAATAATATTCATATTATCTATTTAAATAATCTCGTGAATTGATAACGGTCCGCTCAATCAGGGAATATCACTACAATATTCTTTCCTTCGTTCTCTTTTCTCTGGGCGACTTTGATAGCAGCTTTTTAGCACAAATATTTCCTCTTTTTATAAGAAAAATGTAAGTTTTTTGCTATGAAAACGCAAGAAATACGATAAGAAATTGCGCATTTATTCAAAAAGACAATAGTCTTTACAATATTTAAAGATATGTTATTATAAAACAAAGAAAGGAGATAAGTTTATGAAAAAATTTAAATTTATCGCATGCGCAATTGCTGCAACACTCGCTTTGGTAGGTTGTGGTAATAAAAAAGATCTTCCTGCTGGTGAATTACCAAAAGGTGGAACAGCTATTGATGTTTCTACAGAACAGGGCAAAGCCGATCTTTATGATAACGTTTCTAAGGTTGTTAATGCTTTATCAGAAACAGAATTCAATGCTATCGGTCTCAAATCCGAAACCAAGAATTTGAACCTCGATGTCAATGCTGACGTTGTTGAAGATGGCGGCAATATTAAAGTTGAAGCTTCATTACACAAAGCCGGCGTTACACTCGAAGCCAAAGTCAAAGGTGACAAAGAAGCTTGGTATGGTCAAGCAAGTATCAGTGGTCTCAAAGGTGAATTAGCCGCTAAAGTTAACGCTCCTATCGAAGAAACCACATTAAACATCGATGAAAAATTATCATTCAAAGATGTTGGTGCTGACCTCTATCTCAAGAACAACACCCTTTATGGTGATGTCTCTGGTAAAGGTTTAAGAAACTTATTAACCGATGCACAACCAATCGTTAAGAGAGTTCTCAAACAAATCCCACAAATTCCAGCTGGCATGAGCATCGACTTAAACGAACTCGTCGATCAAATGACTGGTGAAGCGAGAAAATTCTATGTTCCTGATATCGAAATGAGCAATTTCAACCTCTTCGCTTTATTAGATAGTATGGAACCAGAACTTCCAACCGCTGAAGAATGGGCACAAGCTGCTGCCGTTATCGAACAATTACCATTCTTATCATTCGAAACATATAAAGATGGTAGATTCGGTATCGCCGCTCACGTCACCAAAGAAGGCATCATGAAATTAGAAGAAACCTTCGAAGATATGAATCTTGAAGGATTCGACAAAGTCGTTGACTCCTTAGACGTCAAAGCCGCTGTTATGTTCAAAGCCAATGGTATGGTTGATTTCCTCTCCTTAGGTGGAAACGCCAAGATCGTCATCGATGAACCAGCCGAAACAGAAGGTGGAGATTCCACACATGTCGAAGTCTCATTAGGTTTAGAAGAAAAATTATCCTTAACACTTAATGACGAAGTCAAAATGAGCATGCCAAGCGATGAAGAATTAGCGAAATACGTTCAATTCCAAGTCCCAGAAATGTTCAAATAAAACTGATATTTCGAAAAACTAAAATGAAAGAGAGCTTACGAGCTCTCTTTTTTATGTCTTATTCAATATCTTTTAAGTGTTCTATGGAATTATAGTCCACTATTTCTATCGGCGTTTTATCATCGAGACAAATCCGAAAGTGCGTGATTCCACAGCAATCGTGTTCGTGGTAATGATTAACATAATAAGCATAATTCATATCCGTGATAGCGCTGACAAATAAGGAACCGAATCCACCATGAGCGAACAAAGCAATATTCTTCTTCACATCCCCTATTGCTTTAAAGGTATGCTTCTCTCGATCGTGAACAATATTTAGTGATAATAACCATTCAACTAATGCTTTATTCACTCTTTTAATTCCTTGCTCGACACTTGGGGAGAATAAAGAGTCTTTATACCATAGAGGATCATCTTGTAATTCTTTCATTCTTTGTAGATAAGGCCCTTCTTTAAAAATCCAAGAATTACCTTTTCTACTTTCATAATACATAGAAATTTCTTCCCAAGCTTTATCTTCTCTCGCCCAATCTAGTTTGATAATTGGTAATTTTAATCTTTTTGCGGTGTAAGAAGCGGTTTCCATCGCTCTTCCTAACGAGGAAGCATAGACTACATCAAAAGGAATATTAGATAAGTATTCGCCAGTCTTATTCGCTTGTCTTTTTCCTAAATCAGTTAGACAATCAAACTCATAATTAGGGTCACCATGTCTTATAAAATAAATATCGATAATCATTTCATAGCCTCTATTGGTTTATTTATAGAATAAATAGAAAAATCCATATATCATAAATATTATAAAGAAATAATAAATAGAAAAGAATGACTGTTTATGGAAATTGAAGAGAGAAAAATCCGTTATCACACTCCTACAAGAATTGTCGCGTGTGAAGGAAAAATCAATAATGTAAAAACATTATTAGAAAATAAAGATGACCAAATATATCTATTTGATAAGGATTTAATGCAAATAGAAGGTCCTGGTTTTATCGTTTTAGACTTCGGCCAAGAGATGTGTGGAGGCATCAGAATTCTTTCTAGTGTTTCTGGGCCATTAGGAGAGACGATGAAAGTTCGTATTCGCTTCGGTGAATCCGTCAGTGAAACTTATTCCGAACTAATGCCAGAAGGGACCGCGACAAACAATCATGCGATGCGCGATTTCTATTATGAGATAACTGGCTATGCTGACCAATTAATCGGTGATACCGGTTTCCGTTTTGCGAGAATCGATTTCTTAAGTGACTCACCTATCTATTTACCTATTAAATCTATCTTTGCTTATGAATGGTATCGAGATTTAAAAGAGATTAACCACTACCAATCTAAAGATCCATTATTGCAGCAAATCTATGATACTTCTTTAAGAACTGTCACATTATGTATGCAAAATCGTATTTGGGATGGTATTAAAAGAGACCGTCTCGTATGGATTGGTGATATGGAGCCAGAAATTCATGCCATTTTAAGCGCGTATGGTAATGTTCCTATAATCGAAAAAACTATTGAAACCGCGATATCATCCAATCCAATGCCCTGTTGGATTAATAATATTCCATCCTATTCCGCATGGTTTTTATTAATTATCTATGACATATATAAAATGTCTCATGATAAAGCTTATCCTAAGAAGCATTTAGATTATTTAAATCAAATTATTGATTTGTTTGATAAATCCTTAAATAACAAAGGCGATTTAGATTTTGCTTGGTCATATAATTTATTCCCTTGTGCGATGCCCTATTTTATCGATTGGCCCACCTATACAGAGGATAACGAAAAAGAGAGAAGAGAAGCGGTGACAATGCTTCTACAATATGTCTTCCCCAAAGTCTTAGAAATGTATGAAGATGTGGGCTTAAAGGCCACCACTATTGAAAAGATTATCAACAAGTTATCTAAGTCACAAATAGATATGCCTAAAACTAAAGTTTTTGCGGCGTTCTATCAACTTTTGCATCAAGATGAAACATCTTATCAAATATTAATAAAAGATGACTCTAAAGGCTTCTCTACCTTTATGTCTTATTATTTATTAAAAGCCATTTCCCAAAAGGATAAGAACAAAGCTAAAGAATTATTAAAACAATATTATGGAGGAATGCTTTCTCGAGGGGCGACATCCTTCTGGGAGGACTTCCATATCGAATGGTTAGAAGGTTCTTCACGAATTGATGAATTACCAAAAGAAGGAGAGAAAGATCTCCATGGAGATTATGGAGGATATTGTTATATCGGATTCCGCCACTCCTTATGCCACGGTTGGAGTTCCGGTCCTGTTTCCTTCTTATTAGAAGAGGATAAAGAATAAGAAAAAAAGAGTTCGTGATGAACTCTTTTAATTTGCTAAATCAATTATTTGATTCTGAGTGTGCTTTCTTTATCAAAGAAGTATAAGGAATCAGGATTGAATCCGATAGTTAATTTATCACCGGAATTCACTTTGATTTGGTTAGAAACTTTGACTAATAGTTTTTGACCTAAGACATAGGTATAAACCACTAATTCATAACCGAGTAATTCACGGAAGTCACAGACGATATCAAGGATTTGAGCTTCTTTCTTTAATTCGGGAGCACCTTTTAAGTAAATACATTCAGGACGAATACCGACGACAACATCGTATTCTTCGTCTTTATATTTCGCTAAGAGGTTGAGTTGTTCTTTAGACAATTTGATTTCTAAGGCTTTGCCTTCTTCGCTAACCATTAATTTCTTACCATCAAAATGAGCATTTAAGAAATTCATTGGAGGATTGCCGATAAAGCCAGCAACGAAGATATTGAGTGGATCGGCATAGATATCTTCTGGAGCACCGATTTGTTGAATATAACCATCTTTCATAACGACGATTCTATCCGCCATAGTCATAGCTTCGGTTTGGTCGTGAGTAACATAGATGGTTGTCGCACCGACACGTTTATGAATCTTGGAAATTTCACTTCTAGTTTGGACTCTTAATTTCGCGTCTAAGTTAGATAATGGTTCATCCATTAAGAAGACTTTAGGTTTACGAACAATGGCTCTGCCTAAGGCGACACGTTGTCTTTGACCACCGGATAAGGCGGCAGGTTTTCTAAAGAGATAGGTACTTAAGTCTAAGATTTGTGCGGCTTTTTGAATTTCTAAGTCGATTTCAAATCTCGTTAATTTTCTGGATTTAAATAATGGGACTTCGTTATTTTGATAATATTCTAATTCTTCTTCGTTCTTCGCTAATTGGGCTTTCTTTTGTTCTAAACCAGTAGCGATGACATTGATGACTTCTTCATCTCTTTGTTCAGCAGCTTCACATTTCGTTAATTCTTTTTCGAAACGAGCGATTTCTTTAACTAATAAGTTATGTTCTTTTTCTAATGAGGAAATCTTTTCTTCATAGATACCGACTTTTTGCACTAAGAGTTCAGAAATCTTTTCTTCATTGGCAAAGATTTGATCATAAAGAGTGGCGATTTGTTCAAATGTTTCTTTGGGCTCTTTATGTTTCTTCGCGTATCTATATAAGCCTCTAATTTGCTTACTGATTTGTAAATTTTCTTGTCTAATGGCATTAGCTTCTTCATTTTCTTCAAATAAAGGACGTGGCACTTTTCTTAATTTAAGAGCGAAAGCCATATTTTGATAGACGGTCATATGAGGATATAACGCATAGTTTTGGAACACCATTGCGATATCTCTATCTTTTGGTTCGACGTTATTGACTAATCTATTATCGATATAGAGTTCACCAGAAGTAATATCTTCTAAACCAGCAACCATTCTTAATGTGGTTGATTTACCACAGCCAGAAGGACCGACAAAGACGATGAATTCTTTATCAGCAATATCTAAATTAAAATCAAAGACAGCTTGCACATTGTTAGGATAAATCTTATTGATACCCTTAAAATTTAAAGTAGCCATATTATTCCTCCGAAAGAGCTAAATGTTTATAGACATTTAATATTATGACCGAAATTTTATTTTTTATAAATATTAAATTGTCTAAATAGTCAATTTATATGCTATTTAGTAACAAAAAGACACTTTTCCAACAAAATAAAGCAAAAAACTATATAAAAAGATGCCCCTCCTCCTAAGAATAGGAGGATTTGGGGCATTTTTAGTTTAACAGCTAGTATCTAAATAATTAGGCAATCTTAATCATGACCGCATTATTTAATTGTGTTAATGCAGAATCATTGAAGAAGACTCTAATCTTACCGGTTGCGGCAGTTGCACTATTAATGGTTCCACCATTAGCGTCGAGAATTCTGAAGACACTATCAGTCTTAATCGTACCATCTTTAAGGTAGATAGAAACTGTCGAATCACTATTAAGTGTGAGAGTACCATCCATAATGGTAAATTCGAGATAAGCAACACCGACTTGATTTTCGGCAGCGGTCATATTTCTCTTTTCCGCTAATAATCCGGATCCAGCGATATCATAGAATACTGCTTCCATAATACAACTATGTGTTGGTGTGAAGATAGTTGCATTATAAGCAATGATATCTGGATAGTCTCCATCTTGCCAGTGATCGAAATATTTTCCTGCTGGAGCAGAACTCCAATCATAGAAATCAAATAACTCTACAGATTGACCTTTAGCAACCTTTTCTTCGAAGGTTTTATCACTTTCCATATCCCATAAGGCATATTCGAATTCAGTTTCTAAGGCTACGAAAGTCCAACTGTTACCATAAGAGGAAGATACATTATCAATAACAACGACCCATAAACCAGTACTTCCATCCTTTGTCACGCTTTCTACAAAGCATTCAATTCTAGAACCATATTTGTCATAGACAAACACGGCATCACCGGCCACTAATTTGACATTCCCATCAAGGCATTGATCATATTTAAGAGTCAACTTTTCAGTAGAAGCATTATATCCGAGATCGGTATTCTTTTGGGTTGGTCTAGTGGCAATAACATTATCGGTAGGAATATAGACTCTATATAAGTCAACATCATCCAAAGTAGCGCGAATTGAATTAGTGCAATAATATTCAATCTTTGGTTTATTATCTATTTCTTGATAGTTCGGATAAGTATCTAAGTCGGTAGAATAACCGATAACCGCCACACCTTCTTCAAGAGCTTGAGCACGTAATGCCTCTGGGCCGACATCTAAAGTAGATACAGTCCAACCAGCAAGACCGGGAGTGGTCTTTGTTTTAACAATATTATTATCAAGGTCAATAACATTAATGTTATACATACGTTGGGTGATTTCAAACTTGTTATGGAAGAGCCATTTGTATGCAACGATATAATATGTTTCGCCAGGCATTAAATTCATATTTTCACCATCGGCGTTCTTGCGGAATCCATCGAGTGTATATGTATTATAACCAGCGACTTCATTATAATCTTCATCAAGAACTGAGAAGAGGAATGGGGAAGCCCAGTTTGTTTTATTAGGATCTCTCACTTGATTGTTATTATCATATGATTTGAATTTATCAAATTTACGATCATTTGGAATAGATACCCTCATAATACTAGTCAATTCACTATATCCGGAAGAAGCTACGTTGTGAGAGAATAGATGGTTAGTTTCATCGTATGGCGCAGTAACAGCATCATCACCAATGGTGTCGTATTCGATAAGTCCATACATATAATAACCATTATCAACATCGAATTGATTGCCATAATTATAAATAGTGAGATAGAAATCATCAGAATTTTCCACAAAGTAAGAGAAACCAATTAATTGTTCATCAATAGTAAACCCTTCGCGTGGAGCAAACATATTTGGTTGTCCATATGCAGTATCATTTTTCAAGAATTGATAGAACTGGACATAATCTGTCAAATATAAATACCAAGCATTAGAGTAATATTCATCGACATACCAAATATCGCATGTCTTATAATAAGCACTCTTATATACAGTGTGAGGAATAACAAATGACATTTGTTCACCATTACCGTTTGTCCAAGAAGCCAAACCATCTTTTAATGATCTTGGACTTACGATTTTTAAGTTTCTATAAGATTCCATTAATTCATTATTTTTATAAATGTTATAGTAGACATCATCAACACCATTTAAAGCCTTAAATTTTTCTATCTTATAGGTGACACCATTGTTGGTTGCATTGCTCGAATATACTGATTTATATTCATAAGAAACATTAGCGAGATGTAAAGTAATGTTATTGACGCTCGTATTGTGAACGACAAATTGATAGAGTCTATCACTTCCAGGTTGCACAAATACACCGCTAGTAAGTGTTAATCTTCCTTCTCTTAATTGAGCGAAAGAATAATTGCCGAAATCTTTAATAGTAGTTTTCGCATGATTATCATATTCGACAAGTTTCAAATTCACATTGCCGGATGCGGTTTGAGAAGGTCCATTAAAGTCCACATTGACTTTAATTTCTGTATAAGCATTACCATAGAGTTCGATATTAAAGTATCTTTCTCTAAGAGGTCTAATGGTATAAGCTCCACCACCCATATCGACAGCGGAATTTCCATAAGATTCTTCCATGACATAGCCACAAACACTACATCTTATTGGATTTCCACGATCAGGGGCTTCTCTATCAGGGGTATGAGCAACAATTTCTGTTGTCACGCTATGACCACAAGTAGATTCGTGCCAGTGACCTTGAGAATTGCTAGTCCATGCATTTGAATATGTGTGGACGTGTTCTAATTGATCGATGACTTCTTCTTGAGTCGCACCACAAGCACATTCGCGGTGTTTTTTACCAGCTTTTGCTTCGGTGGGTTCATCATCAATAATCCATTCACCCCAAACATGGGTATGAGGTGTTTTTTCGACATCGGCTTCTTGCACATGTTCACAAATACGACAAGTACGTTCTTTTTTGCCGACTGTGGTTTCGGTTGGTGCGATGGTTTGTCTCCAATCGCCATAATCGTGTTCTTCTAGTCCACTAATTAAATCATGTTCACAGATTGATTCATGCCAGTGATATTCATCATCAGCGGTATAAGCATCAGCAAATGTGTGTTCATGAGCAGTCTTAGGAAGAACTTCTGTTTGCACATAATGACAAATAGAACATTCTCTAGTTTGTCTACCTTCAGTTGTTTCTGTAGGTTCCACGACTGTCCATTGACCAAAAGTGTGATCCGCTAGATCACTTGTAAAGGTTTTATGCTCGCATGTAGCGGCATGCCAGTGGGACGTTGCGTTTGTGGACCAATCACTACTAAATGTATGTTCATGGGCCGGAACTGGTTCTTCACTTGGGGTTGGTTCACATTTTTTGGAACCACATCCGATAAGAGAACCAACAGAAAGAGCTAATAAACTAGAAAACATAATCAGTGATAATTTTTTCATAATTCACTTCTCCTTTTTTATAGTCCTATGCTTTATTTATACCACTTCGCGCACGTAAACACAAATGTATATAGGTATACAAAACCTTTGAATAAATAAACAAATCTAATTAATAGTAAAAAATAGAAAAAGAAAAGGCGATATACCTTGTTAGATATACCACCTATAAATCTTGATTTAGACCTCTACTAATTATTTGTTGTAGCGTCTTCTTCTAATAACCATGAAGATGGCTAAGGAAGATAAAGCAACCATGATAGAGCAAGCGATTGTAATAATGATAACATTATTAGAATTACCTGTAATAGCAAACATAGAGGAATTAATTGGAGTGATTCCACTGAGTGTCACTTGCTCACCATTGACTCTTGCCCAAGCTTGAAGTCTCGCTTTGGCACTGCCATAAGCAGCATTGGTCATGAATGTTTCTTTATCTTGTGCGCTTAAAGCATCGTAAGCAGCTTTGGCGCCTTCATAGTATTCTAAGCACTTATTTTCTTGTGCTCTATAAGAGAACATACGAAGTTGATTAACCACTAAGTCATTTAATGAAGCATTATAAGCATCGACGTCAGCGTTGATATTGCTGATGAAGAAATAACCTTTCAAACCAAATGTGCACATATTGAAGCCAGTCACATCCGCGAAAGGAATGTTGAGGGTAAATGTATGTAAGTTACCATCGGCAATTAAATCGACATCAAAGCAATAATAAGAAACTCTATTAGTGCTGATTAATTGAATCATATATGTCTTAGTCGCATCAGCAGCTTTATCGTAGTATTCGCCTTCGCTTGTTAAGGAAGCGCCTGCTTCAGTACCGCTACTAGTAGCGCTATTTTCAATCATATAATCGAAGCTTAAACTTCTGAAGGCCATGCCATGGGCTTCACCATAATAATCGTTGTCGCCAAAATAGAATCTGAATTCTGCTTTGTTTGTGGTACCAGCGAGATTGGTGAATAAATAACCGGTGTTGCCATTGCTATCTTTTCTATAGAGTAAGTTTTCCGGATTTTGATCAAGATTCTTAATCGCATGTCCAGAAGCACCATTGGCTTTATATTTACCTAAGTGTCTTAAAACACTTTCAGTGGGGATGGCGTCTAAGGAGGATTCTTCTAAGTTATTATCGCTAACTACGAAGGAAGCAGCACCACCATTATATAAATAACCAACTTTGGAATCGGAGTAGCAAGATAAACCATCATCAAAACTCACGACAATTTTGGCTTTTGTGAGATGAGCGACGAATTTAGGATGCATTAAAATTTGTAACATATATCCAGATGTTCCTTCATCATATCCAGCCCAAGTAAGGACAGGATGATATAGTTTGGAATAAATGTTAAATGGATCCATTGTGTATTCGCTATCCGCGATATTAGGACCGAATTCAGTATTGATTTGTGCGATGGATTTACCATTGATATAGATATGCTCTAAATTGAAGGCATATGGATCTTTATCAGAGAAGTTATAACCGAAGTTAGCTTCACCAATGACGGTAAAGTAAGCTAAACCAACACCATCACCTCTCACGAAATAAGAGCCGGTATTGAATGAATATTCTTTGACTTCGTCTTGTGTAAATTTACCAGCGAATAATTTAAATGTCTTATCGCTTGCTAAGCGTGTCACCTTGTTTTCACCATTGATGTAAGTGAAATTCTTGCAAATTGTAATGGTATTAAGTGTTGCACTATCGGTATAGGCCTCTAAAGCGGCTTTGGAAACGCGGAGATAAAGTTGACTGCCTCTAAATGAGAATAAAACGGATTTAGAGTAATTATTATTTCCAGGAATCAAATCATTTCCACCATCGTAATCGCTACCATAAACCATTCTTCCATCAGCTTTTTGATAGCCATTAATTGTGGATGCCTTAACACCATTGAGTAAGATGGAATCGCATAAATATTCAAGATTGTCAATTGACCATGTTTGTTGATAAGCACTGGTGTTGAAAGCCATATCTACATATAAGCTCAACTCATATGATTTTCCACCATTATAGGAAGCATTATATGAACTATTATTGAAGTCTACTGTTTCATCAAAGGTTTCCACATCATTTGCTTTGGTGTAAATAACGCTACCATTGCCGACATTTGGCTGTGAACCATCAGTTTTGAGAGTTGGATAGAAGGTAATATCATTATTTAAACCGTAATAAGCATCATCGGTCTTGTTATAAGCATAGAAGTATTCCGCTTTGAATGTGATTGTAGCATCCATCAAAGATAAGAAGTTTCTTGTGAAAATAATGTGAAGGTTTTGTGGGGAATTTAAATCATTCCCTTCTCTCACGAATTGAGCGATAACCGGTCTATAAATATTGTTATCACCAGGAGCATTATATAATGGGAAAACGGTGCCAACACATTCTCTATTGGTCGCTTCCATATTCATCCATTCTTCTAATGATTTTCCACCGATAATAATACCTCTATTGATATGTGTATTATTGTCACCAGTTTCGTGAAGTACATTTCTTCTTCTAAATTGGCCAATATGGTCGTTAACAAAAACGTTATTGGAAACACCTAATGGATCACTACCATTAGGATCAAAAACGCCACCTTGTTCATAACTCACATTGCCTAAGAAGTCACGATTCATTCTGAATGTAACTTGGTATTGATTGAAATTATCGTTTGCCCAGTCATGACCAGCACCGGCAAAAGTGATTTCATCATCGATTGCGGTATTGAAAATTCTCCAAGGTTCAATAGTGCCTTCAGGACGTACATCTGAAAGTCTCTTAGCGGTAACGGATTTCGCTAATGTGTAATAAGATGGTTCTCCACCATTAATGTAACTAGCTGTTGGAATTCTAAAACCAGCTTCTAATTTGATTTCATTAACGGTACCAACGCCTTCTGGCATAAATGTGAAAACTTGGTGACGAGTCCAATAATTCATATAGAATTGACCACCGATAAGATTTCTCACTTCGCCATCGACGGAATAACTTCCAACACCACCGATGCCATTAATAACATCAGCACTAATACTGACGCCAGGAGTTCCATCAACATCGGGATAATCTAGTTGAGCACCAACGCCTTCAACCCAAACAAAGATCATATCGTTTGTATTGCCGAACACGTTAGCAGTACCGATGTCAGTAACGACAAATGAGCCAGCATTTCCGTAATTAACTTCAAAATCAGCAAGGGTAAATGAACCATTCATATCACCTGCTTTGACTAAGATACCAGCGACTTTGTCTCTGTAATTAGCGCCTTCCCATAGAGTAGGAATAACCATAGTTTCATTATGCCAAGCACCATCGTTAACTGGTGAGAAATCAATTAATGGATACTTACCATCTGTGGCTAATACTTGTAGCAAATAAGGGGCAGCAACATCACCGACATTCTTTTCTGAAGAGTTGCTTAATTTGTACCAGAAATTAACCGAAATAACTGGTGTTTCAGTAGCGACAAGGGTGTAAGGCTTTGTGACTGTTTGTGTGATTGGGGTCACGAATCTAACTTCTGGATTAGCGCTGCAATTACCCTCGGCAGAGAAAACATAGGCTGTAGTTTCAGTGACACCATCATGTCCAACCATAGTTTCAAAATGATGTTCTGTATAGCCTTTGATTTTTGCTTCTTCTAAATGGAAATCCCAAGTTGGTTCAGCATCTACTACTGCCGCATGAGCAATGTTTCCTTTGGAAGAAACTTTGTGTGACAAAGCTACGGCGCCTGCGCCTAGGGCTAAACTACCGAGAACTAAACCACACAAAACTTTTTGAAAAGCTTTCATTGTGTAATCGTCTAACAAAAATGTTAGACTTTCTCCTTTCTTAAAATTTGAATTTCACAGAATTCATTATTATCATTATTTTAAAAAATAATTATTTAATTAGCAATAAAACCAACTACTTATTAATTTTTGAATTACATTAGCTAATTTTTGATACAATTTAATAATCTTTATTTTTTCTTTTTGAAGACAAAAATCAAGGCTACGTCAGCGATTATCACTAAACCCGCTAAAGAGGCGATGATAATGCCGAAAACTAAAGGAGTGTTGACGGATGTAGTTGTCACTACTTCTTCTGTCGAAATCCAAGTCGCCGTTAAAACTAAATCTCTAGTGACGCGATTATTGATGTTATAACGATTACCATCTTGATCGACATATCCTTGGAAAGAATAGCCTTTTCTCGTGGGAATTAAAGCTTTCTGAGCTTCTTTCAAATTAGATAAACGAGTATTTTTATCAACACTTAAAGAGAATTCATGATCGATATTTTTGAATTCCACTTTATAAATAAATGTATATTGTCCATATAATTCATATCCAGTGGTAATACGGGAATAACCCTTGACTTCAAAACCCGCTTCATCAAGCCATCTCACGAATTTTTGTTTTTCGTTGCTATCACCTTGTGGTGCGCTTTCTGAGAAATCAAAAGTAGAACCATTGAGAACACGAATCGGATTCTTCCCATCAAACCATAAGGTCCAATATAATTTTTCACTGCGCACAAATTCATTATTCTTATTAGTGTAAGGTGAGGTATTAATCACGAAATAAGAAACATAATTTCCATAGATTTCAATCGTAATGCTAGAAGCCACTAAAGAAGGAATAGAACAACCTCTTTCGACGATGATTTCATTAATTTCAGAAATATCATTCATCGGAATAATAACAGAGATAGTATCCTTTTTACCTTCTAGATTAGCGTAAGCAGTAATATTACTTTCTCCAAATTGATGATGGATAGAGCGACCATTGACATAGATATATCTCGTCATATTCTCACCGATGGCAATAATTTTCTTATTCTCTTCATCACCGTAGTTACATTCGGAGAGTAATAAATCTAAAGAGACACCTTTAATCCCTAATTCTTCATTATTGATATTACGCGCACCAATAGAAGCAACTTCTATATTAGCAGCGTTAAAATTAAATTCGCTATATGTTGACCATTTAACATATTTAAATGTAGAGAAGACTAAACTGATATCATCTAATTGCTCATAACGATATTCAGTCTTGCTTTGTCCACTCGTATATCTAAATGAAGGGAATTGAGCGCCTCTTAATACTTTCACAGAAGTAAAACTCATTGCGTTGTAACTTATATCTTCTGGTGCATCTTCGTTACCGATTTTAAAACCGATACAGCCATATTCACCACCGATGTTATAAGAAGGCAATCCTTTAGTGAATGGATTAGCGACATCGAGCAAGGTTAATTCATTACCATCTGCGGTGGTAAAAATAACTTTTTTATAAAGCTGGTTGATATAACTATCTTCACTATCACTTATATCAAAATATTGAGCAGAGACAGGGATGTTGCGATTATTATTAATCTCTGGGTTATAGTCGTTATCGCCAAAGAAGAAATAGGCCCAACAAGAACCATCATCGATATTTAAATTAGTTTCTGGATGATCAAAATCTTCTTGAGTGATGTTTCCTCCTCTAATTTGAAAACGATAATTTTCTAATGCACTACCAGGTTGTCGAGAAGAAGTCACGTTAAAAGCGGCAATAGGAATTACCTTAATCCCTTCTTCCTCTTCTGGTTCTACCTCTGTTTCCGAAGAATAAGTCTTGGTCCAATCGTAGGATTCAAAGATATCCTCTTTTGCTTCATTATGGTAGAAATTGTATTTAAAGGTCATCGTCTCCTTTAAAACATATTGTGTAGAATGATCGTTATTAGCGTAAGGGAAAACAAATCCTTCACTGATGACGATTTTATAAATATTCCAAGTCGGAAGTTTAGTTCTATTTAAGAAGATAGAAACATTAAGAGCGGCATCCGCATAAATGTTATAAGAAACAGGGCTATTATAAGCGAAATAATAATCGATCGTATGATAGGTAACTTCGCTAGTATAGATTCTAATTAAACTGAAATCGGTATCGACTAATTCATTCGCGAATACTGCGGTATTAAAATCTATATCTTTATAGATATCACAACTAGGATAAAGCATTAGAGCACCAACATCAGTGCCACCACGGTAAGCGATGGAATAATTATTAGGGCCAAATCTTTCAATAGGGGTATTATCCTGATTAGGATTAAAAATACCAGGACCTAAATCGACATATTCTTTATGGACATTTTCCGCATTTGCCTTAAAAACATCAGAGTTATGAGAAAATAGCGATAAAGAAGATATCGTTAATAAAGAAGCAAAAAGAATCAGAGAAGAGAATTTTTTCATATCTTTATACCTTTAATCCCATGAGAGATATACCTTGTGTTAATTCTTTTTGGAAGAAGCCAAATAAGATAGTTGTGGGGATCATCATCATGATACCGGTAGCCATTTGACCATTTAAAAGTAAAGGTTGACGACTATCTTGGAAAGCTTCGAATATTAATAACGCTAAAGTTTTGGGTGAGGAAGCGGTCGTTAAATAAAGTAAAGGTGTGGAATAGTCATTCCATGTACCGATAAATGTGGTGACCGCTAAATAGAGAAGAATCGGTCTCACTAAAGGAACGATAATAGTAATCAAAATTTGGAAGGAGTTCGCACCATCGATTTTTGCCGATTCATGTAAACTCTTAGGAATGCCTCTCATAAACTGTCTCACTAAGAAGATGTTCATCGCACCACCACCAAACCAGATAGGAACCCAGAGAGGGAATAAAGTATTAATCCAACCGATTTTTTGATAGATGGTAAATAAAGGAATCGCTGTCACTGTACCTGGTAAAAAGACAGTCGCTAAAATGATGATAAACATCGCTTTTTGGCCTTTAAAGTAAACTTTAGTTAAGCCGTAAGCACAGAATGTCGCACCTGTTAAAATACCAGCGATGCATAAGAAACAGACTAAGAAAGTATTACCAATACCTTTAAAGAATGAAGCTCTCGAGAAGAAATCTTTATAACCGGCAAAGGAGAAATCTTCTAAACGAGGAATAATTGAGGTTGGTGAAACCGCGGCCATATCGTTTTGGAAAGAAACAACAACCATATAAACAACGGGGAACATGAAGAATAAGGCCATTAAAACTAAAACGGTATAACGACCGATCAAAGACAAAATATGGAGGATTCTTTTGCTCTTCCCATTAATAACATCTTCGACGTACATCTTCTGTCTTCGATTCATATTAATTGTCCTCCGCATAATAAACCCATTGTTTGGAGGTCTTTAAAACGATAAAGGTGAGAACGCCGACCACAAGGAACAATATCCAGCTATAAGCACAGGCTAAAGAGATATCGTATTCACCGGTATAAGCGGTCTCGTAGATTAATAAACCAACGAACTGCAAATCTCTTGGTCTTCCGAATTGCAAATATGTCGCATAGGATGAAAAAGACTGCAAATTGCTGATAATTGACATGATTAAGTTATAGAAGATCATCGCTGTGGATAAGGGAATAGTAATCTTGAATAATTGTTTAAAATATCCCGCACCAGAAAGTCTAGCTTCTTCATATAAATCATTAGGAATGTTCTTAAATTGGGCTAACCACATGATCATACCACCACTGAAGCCCCAACCGGATAAGAGGATTTGGGTGAGGAAGACGGTTTTGTTGTCGGTGTAAAAAGTAAATGGATCAAATCCTAAAGTGGTTAGAATTAAGTTGAAATAACCAGTTTCTCTAGTAATACCATTCCATAATAAGGTAGAGACTAAGCCAGGGATTAAACATGGTAAATAGAATAAAATTCTAAATGTCTTAATTCCTCTGATTTTTTGATTCAATATCAAAGCGACGATATAAGAACCGATAAAACCGATACCACCGACAATAATGGTGAAACGGAAGGTAATGTAATAGGAATGGAAGACATTACCAAAATTATCGACTAAAGCAAATTTATAATTAGCGAGGGTAAATTTACTCGCTTCTTGAACCGGCGCCAATAAATCAAATCTAATAAAACTGTAATATAAAGAAACGCCCATTGGAATGAAGGTGAAGATAAAGATACCTGATAGAACAGGAATCATGTACAAAAGATTGAAGTAATTATCTTTAAAATACTTCCTTCGATTGCTCTTCTTGTTGATTTCTAAGATGGGGTTTATTTTTTTCATTTTATTTAGAGGCTAAAATTTTGTTAACTTCGTTAATACAGTTGCCCAAGACACCGACATAAGATTCGGTTTTGGGATCGAATAAATCTCTAAAGAAGATAGAACCGACAGCTTCTCTTAATTTGTTTCTCTTCTTCGGATCAGCGAAACAATAAGTATCGAGTTTAAGTTCTTTAGCGGTCGCGAAAGCGGAATGATCGATTTTGCCATCATAAGCATTAACCCAATCACCTTCGTCCATCAATTCTTTAAGGACTGGTTGAATATAGCCTTCTTTACCGGCGATATTTTGTCCATCTTTGGAGATGATATATTTGAGGAAGTCCCAGCATAAATCGACGGTTTTTGCTGATTCACCACTAGAGAGCTTTTGTACTTTATCGGCTTTATCCACTAAGATGCCATAACCACCACAACCGGCAGCGACATATTCGCATGGTAAATTAATCGTGCCAATTTCATAACCAACTCTTTTGAAGGAATCATAGAAGTTACCGATTTCTGGATAAGAAACGATAGAACTGAAGATAGTTCTTAAAGAGAAGTTATTGTTACCATAGTCGGTATCGACAGAATATTTATGACCGGAATTCTTACCGAAAGTATCCACTATTGTTTGATAAGCGGTTTTGTTTTCTTCGCTATCGAGGTTTTGCACAACTTCAAAGGTATATGGATCGGTCTTAAAAATACCATTACCACCGAGTTCTTTCATGATGGATGTATAAACCGGCTCCCAAATATGGTTCATTTCACAAGCACGGAAACCTAAGTCATTACGACCATTGAGTTCTTGGTTTTCTTCACAGATATCGCTGATCTTGTATAAACCTTTGATAAAAGCAGACCAATTCCAAGTATCACTCTCACCGATACGTAGCCAGATATTCTTTAAAGAATCTTTATTCCAATTAGCCTTTTCTTCTTCGGTAGCGATGTAATTCTTAAATAATGTGACATTGCACATCAAACCAGGCATGTTATATTCACGAGGAGCGAAATAGACACCATATTGAGCATCATCGCTCTTCTCACATTCATAAGAACCGTTATAGGTAGTAGTCGGTCTAAATTCACCATAGAAAGATGTTAAATCTAACATCGTGGAATAATATTTTGAATAATCGGTTTCTGGATCAGCTTCGTAATATTTTCTTAAATCGACAAAGTTCTTCTTTTGCGCTAAGTTGGCGGTGCTATCATCAGTGGTATAAATAATATTAGTCAAATAATCTCTATTTAAAGCGTTTTTAGAGATATAACTTTCCGATGTACCTTGCGAATCACCCCAGTCAGAAATTTTGATGTTCACGTTAGGGTGCAGTTTTTCATATTCGGCTTTCCAAATTTCTAACATGCTAATTTCAGAAGTCATATGTCTAGCGGAAATAGAAATCTCGAATTTAGTCTTTTTGGTGTTACAACCAGTTAAAACACCGGTCGTTAAGGCTAAACCGATGACGGATAGTAGCAATGTGGTTTTGCTTTTCATATCAAATCCCCCTCATTAAAAGTGTTCCGAATTATATCTATAATTAAGTCTTCCGATAGGCGCACTATCACCATCGACATAATAATTCATCATATCGCTGATGTCAGAGATGCCATCGCTGACTTTAAAATCAATTGTGAATTTCTCATCCCCATTAAGACCTAAAGAGGCTAAAGGAATGGAAATAGATAATGTATTGTTCTTCATGTAGTAAGGACAATCTTTGCCTTCTTCAAATGAGAATTCTCCGTCATTAGAAACCTTCTCTAATTTCGTATTGCCTTTACCGAATTTTAAAGCGTTTCTATTTAAGATATAGTTATAACCTTCCCAAGATGGTTCTTCACTATCTTTGATAGAAAGTAAGATATTGAGGTTATTATCTTTTTCTTCATCAATAACAATAGAGTCTTCTGTCTCAACTTGAATATAAAGATTATTCTTATCATGGCTCATTCTCGTGAGCTTAATATCATTTCTATTAGTGTTATTTGTGTAGACTTCTTGATGATCAGCACGGTCGAAGTTTCTCGCGAAGACTTCTTGAGTGAAATCTAAATAGGTTCTCGCATTTTCCCAATCGAGATTTTCTAATTCGTTAGTCGCATAGCTACCTGCGTATTTCACTTTAGAAGAATTAAATTTAAATTCACGGGATAAACGCATATTTTGGAGATAGAAATTATCGCCATAACCACCTCTAGTCATCTCGATATCACGGGAGAATTCTTCATCACAAGTATCACAGAAGGAAACGGTATTGAAATATTTGCCGTAGATGCTATCGAGACCAGCAGAACCACCATGGAGAGTCTTCATTGGTAATTTATATGCCACCCATTCATTCCATCCGGTGACAAAGACTTCATCAATAGGTTTTTCACTAGTTAGAGCATTATTCCATTGCGCTTCTAAGTTTGTACCTTTATTGACATTTTCTTTGACGTTTTTATTTAATTCATAATCCCATCCACGACCACGATTGCTATCGTAATTAGTGGCGGCACCAGTATCGAAACCATCATATCTTTCCGCATAGGCAGTTCTCACATTATCATCGTCTTTTAAATAAGGATTAACGGACATGCCAAATGATCCAGAGACGTGTTGAGTGACAGAAACAGACATATAATTACCATTTTGATTCTCATAAACACGTTGAGGATATTGCCAATCCATCCAAGAGGCATTATCAAATTCCGAACCACTTTTATCGAAAGGCCAAATGGAATTTCTAATCGATAAATTCGCGGTCACGATCGGACTTAAGTCTACAAAATATCTAGACATATCCACCGAAACGACTGGCTTATGAGTATCTTCATCTCTGAGCCATAATGAGTCATATCGAGGATTACAGAAGAAAGTGTTATAGAAATTAAGCACTCTTTGGGGGTGGTTCGCGCTAACATCAGTGCCGGTGATAAAACTGGTCACCAAAGGAACTTTCCAACCTAAAGATTGATATTTTAATAAAGCTTCTAAAACCGCTGTAACGTTCTTTTCATAAATAGAAATATTTGTTAAGTCTAAAGAAATATAGTCGATACCACTCATGGTTAATAATTCGACATGTCTAGCTAATAACCAGGGGTCATCTGAACAATAATAACCATATAATGGTTCGCTAAAGAAATGGAATTGGAATAAAGGCGTCGGAGTAATGGGGTTACCCTCTTCATCAAATTCTTCTTCGATATCATAATCGCTAGCTTGGTAACCTTCTTTACCATCTTTAAGATGAATCTTGGACCAGATAGCTTTTGTGCCAGAAGCAGTCTTCATGCTCTTAGTGACATCAAAGATACCAGCATCTTCGTGTTCACCGAGCCAAACGAAATAAAACATACCAACTTGTTTATCGCTATTAGCGACTTCCGCTTCATCAAATTCACGACCGTATATATCTGTAGCCACTAAAGAGTTGATTGTCGCGTTATATAGATTGGTATCCGCTTTCACCACTCCATAGTCTTTAATATTTACTGATGTTCTTTGTGAACAAGAAGCAAAGGACATGGCAAAGCAAAAAACTGCTACGCCAATAGACGAATTCTTAAGAATTGCGTGTAACTGATATTTAGTTTTCATAATATTGTAATTTTATTTTATATAAAACCTAACACTGTTAAAACATTATTATTTTAAAAAATAATCGCAAAAAGTGAAATATCAAGCTTTGAAAAAGAAGAAAGAAATATCAAAAAAACACATTTAAATCGATGAAAACAAAGAAAAATGTGAATTGTTAAAAAATATATTTTCGTGTATCAAAAACTATTTATTATTTTTATCTTCTTCGGGTTCGATATATAAACCCTTATTTAACAAATGAGGAAATCTCGCACTATTGATGTGCTTATCAAATATCCTCATCTCGTTGAGTTGTGTACCCAAAAAGATAAATGGCATAAAGAAGATGATGATGACTAAGAACACTAAATATTTAGTCAATATGCCATAGATATGGGCAAATTGGAATAAATCATAAATCTTAAATGCAGTTATTAAAGCGGTGCACAAAATCGTCGTAGGAAGATGTCTAAAGAAGAAGAAACAGGCAACTTTGAAATTATCAAAATATTTGTTCGTATAGATAAAGTTGATAAAAATCGTATGCATTAAGATAGCGAATAAAACAAAGTTAAAGCCGAATGGGATAGCGATAATCCAACCATTATTTACAAAGTAATAAATGAAATTAAAAACAAGATTAAGGATAGCGATCATCAATACGGATATAAATGTCGGTTTCCAGTTATCCTTGAAACTATTTTTAAAATCACTAGTGAAGAAGACCGGTTCTAGCCAAGCGTATTCCGTATAGATTTTGCCTAATCCTGATATGGGAATGAACATCAATAAAACACAGAAGAATTCGATGATGATACAAGTAATTAATATCGTCGTATTAGAGTTACCACTTTCATGAGCGATGATAAAACTATAATCTTTAAAGAAATTGACGATAAATAAAGGAATAGCGAAAGCGAATAAGATTAAACCAATCTTCACAAAGGAGAAGAAATGCAATTTAAAAATATCGAAAAATAATTCACTTCTATTATGTGGTAGATCCCTCTCTTTAAAGGTATTTTGGGAATACATGTTCTTCCTACGCATAATTTAATAACTCTTTCGTAAATCTTAATGCGGTATCCACTTTCGCATCATTTAATCCTTTGATATGTAAGGAATTAACACGATAGAAAAGATAAAACCTTTCATCTTTATAAGTCTCACTATTAAAGGTGTATAAGTCGTTATCTTGATCACCGGGTTTATGCATTAAGATACCTTTACCGGATTCATCGCTTTCATAAGTGAAATAAGATTCCACTACTTCTTTATTTAAAGGAGAAAACTGTTTCTCAATAAGTGAATCAAAAATATATGATTCTGTAAGGATGAACATATCCGCTTTATTTAATCCTTTATTCACCATGAGATATTCAAATTCTGGAGCTTTAGGGTTAACAAAAGTGATATTAATCTCTCTTAGATAATCAGGAGATTTTTCTTTTAAGAAAGAATGTAATTTATTAGAGTCATTCGTGTAACTAGAAATAAATAGAGAGATCGTCTCTTCTTTTCTCGGCATATCGATAAAATCACAATAATAAATCGCGCCGATAGAAACCGAGGCAATAACTAATAAATAGATGTACCAAAAATGTAAGATATTCTTAACGATCTTCTTCATCTTACTTCTCTCCTAATACATCAACGATAAAGTTATGAGCGAGAATCACTTCTATCTCATCATTAACATTTAAAGATAAAGGTGCATCTTCTTCTAAATAGCAAATCATCTCTTTATCATTATCATCTTTCGCTACGACTTCATAAGCGCGAATATGTTTTCTCACCAAATATGGTTTTTTAATTTCGATTATTTTGATCTTCCCACTAAATCTCTCCACGGTTAATAAGCGATATAAGAACTGGCTTCTAATTCTCTTTTTGATAAATAATTCAATAAAGAAATAAACGGCAACTAATAGGATGATATTAACTAAAAGAATGTCGATTATTTTGATATAAAGAACATTCTTATGATTGATAACAAAAGCGCTTAAAAATAATAGAGATAAGCCAAAAATAAATAGCAAAATAGAAAGAATTAACCACTTTTTGTAGTCTTTTTTGAGTTTAAAATATGTTTCTTGGCTATATAAGTTATTCATTTTTATCCGCTTCAATTAACGACTTTACTCTATCATCATCACATTCGTATAGCTCTTCGGGTGTGCCACTAAAAATAAAATGTCCATCATCCATCACATATATCTTATCCGCCAACGCTGTAGCTTCTCTAATGGAATGAGTCACATAGATGACACTGGAATGATATTTTCTCATAATCTCTAAAAGTAAAAATCTTCCACTATCACGATTCTCTTGATCTAAGTTAGAAAAGGGTTCATCGAAGAAATAGAAAGAAGCATTCTTCACTAAAGCGCGAGCAATTGCTGCTCTTTGCGCTTGGCCGATAGAGATGTGTTTTGGTTTACGAGAAAGGCATTCGCTAATCTTTAGTTCTTTAGCGAGTTCGTTGACTTTTTCAACAATTAATGATTTCTCCATCCCCCTTATCCTTAATGGATAGGCGATATTATCAAATATCGTCACATGGGGTTGTAAGACAATATCTTGGGAGACATAAGCAAAATTTCTTTCACCTATGGAATAATCATTGATATCTACACCATCTAAAGAGATTTCTCCTTCGAATGGCAATAATCCTAAAAGAGTTTTTAATAATGTCGATTTACCGCATCCGGAAAAACCGATGATGACGTTAAATTTGCCATCTTCAAATGTCGCGTTTAAATTTTTAATCGCATCAACTGTTTGTTTTTTATTTAATTGATAAGTTACTTTTAAATTTTTTACGACTATTTCGGACATTGATTAATGAACTTTCTTTTTCTTAAATAATAAATAACCAAGGAATCCGAGTCCACCTAATAATAAAACGGAAGAACCGATAATTAACGCTAAAGCGCCACCATTAATGTTGTTATTGTTCTTTTCTTTTGGCTCAACTGGTTTATCACTAGCTTTCCATTTCGCCACTAAAGTGATGCTACTAGTTACAGGATTATCGAAATTATATTCATTACCATTTAAAGTCCAACAAACAAATTCATATCCTTCTTTTGTAGGATCAGTAGGTTTAGTAAGTTTTGTTCCTTCCGCTAAAGAAACAGATTGAATCAAAGAACCGCCATTTGTATCAAATGTGACAACACATTCTTTTGCCCAACCAGCATATAGGAGATAATCATCAAGTATTTCTGTTCCTTCTTCAAATTTATTAGTTAAAGCTTCATCGGTAAACCAACCCGTGAAGAAGAATCCATCTTTAATAGGAATTGGTAAACGACTAATTATGTTGCCATATAAAATCTCGATAGGTTCAATTTCGGAACCACCATTGGAATTGAATGTTAAAACACAATAACGGTCAGTGTAATCAACTGTCGCTACTTTATTCACATCGTAGTTATAAATAGTGTCTTCAGTGATAACTTCTTCATCAATCATCCAATGGCCAGTAAAACCAGAACGTTCAGGGATTGCTGGTAAAGTACCAATTCTTTGACCAAAAACCACTTCTTTTGGTTCTACACCGGTAATAGAGAAAGATAATAGATAAGTTCTCGGTTCATAATGCGCTTGGAACTTAATAGTTGTTTCTTCATTTGGCACAATGATTTTGTTATTTGTAATAACTAAACCACTAGGTTGTTTGACAACCCAAGAACCATTATGACCTTTTTTGGAGATGATAGGTTCTAATGTATATTCACTACCACAAATAACAGTGTTGGATAATTCACCAAAGAGATTATCGTTCTCATCATAATATTCAATTTCACAGACCAAAATCTTTTCAAATACTAATTTGAATTTAATAGTAACTATTGCTAATGGAGCAGTAAAATCACCATTTTCATCAATCACTAAATCTGCGGGTGAAACAGCTTCCCAATGGCAAATATAGCCATCACGTTCAGGAGCGATTGGCAAATTAGAAGATCCACCAGGAACAATGGAGGAAGATAAGGATGAGATAAGATTATCGTTCTCGTCATAATATTCCACATTACATTTCGGTAACTCCCAGACATTAACAGCGTCTTTAACATGGGAATGGCCTTCCGGAATGGTGAGTTCATATTGAAGACCTAATGTATAGTTTCCATATAATGGGGAAAGCATATCTTCATTTGCTAAATGATAAGATGGGATTATTAATCCTTCTTTCAAAACGACATGATGAATTGATGGAGCGTTTTGAATCATGATTAAAATAGAATTTTCGTAATGATAATTATAAACAACCTCAGGAGTCCAAATTGAAACTGTTAAAGGATTATTGTTTTCATCATAAGCAAGGAAGTGAGTTTGGAAATTAGAGAATAAATCTTTGACCTTAGATTGGTCGATGTGGTTACTTTGAGCACCAGAATAATCAGTTCTTTCGTTAAAACAAAAAACAAAAAATTCGTTATTATTACCAAATGGATTATAAGTGTAGAAGTTCGATAAAGAGAGAACACCGACATTATCATATGTTTGTAGCCATGGTATTTGTGCGCCTGTCTCATGAGCAGCGCTACTATCGATGGTTAAGAACAAATCATTTAAAACAATAAAACCATCATAAACTTCACTAGAAGTATTATTTAAATATCTCGCATAAGAAGGAAGGATTAAACCCGGTTCTATATGCACTTTTTTAGCTTGTGGTAAAACATCGATACCAACGGAAATACGAGGACTAATCTGCCATAAATCAATCGTGATTAAATGAGCGATATTATATGGTAAATCATCGCCATTTTCCTTATAAAAATGCACTTTTTCTTTAAAATTCGGTAATAAAGTAGCAGCTTGATCGAGAGATAAATGGAAATTGCCTTCTCCAGAGGCAGTTGGGTAATCTAAACCACCACCAGAAAGATTAAAAGTCAAAAATTCGTTTGGTTCATCAACATAGGAATAAATACTAGTCGCTGTCACATTACGAGGATTGTATTCCGTTAAAGTCCAATCCCTCAAACCCTCAGAACGAGGAGATGTATCATTTAATGTCGCGACATAGTCTTTGCCAACAGTGTAATAACCATAAGTCTCACTGCTAGTATTACCTCTCATGACGGCATAGGAAGGAATCTTAAATCCTTTTTTAATTAACGCAGTGGCAGCATTTCCAAAACCTGATAAACCATAAGAGAAGGAATGTGGGATGCTAAATTGACAGAAATAAGCTTCCCAATAATCATTGACCGCCATAGTCGCGCCAGAACGATCTTTAAGTACTAAATGAGTATCAATGTTATGAGTAAATCTAGCGGCCAAGACATCTTTACTAATGTAACGAATAGTGTCAGAAACACTTTCGGGATAGTCACTTCCTTCTAGTTGGAAGATAAAGTGCTCGTTAACATTCGTACCATTATTCCAATAGGGGTCATAGTGTTTGATGCCAGTGAGAGAAACTTCACCTAAGTTAGTTAAAGAATCAGCTTTCGCTAATGTAGAATCTTGATGAGCAAAATGGATTAATCCAACGGCCATCAATGAGGACATTAAAAATGTGGTAAGCAAAGCGGCTATCTTGACTCTTTTCTTCATAAACTAACTCCTGTCTCTATACTTCAATTATAAAATAAGCAAATTATTTACGATATTTATTTAAATAAACGAGCTCTCCACCCTTTAAACGACTTTCTTCTGCTGCGAGAGCCATATAATGACTTTCTGCAGAAGCATCGATGGATGTTTCAACTCTCTTATCGCCTAAGGCCATGACATTATAAAGTTGCTTCAACATTTCATGGTCTCCACCACCATGGCCTTCTAAGTCATCGGTGAGATCGGTAATCTTCCAAACTTGCTCAGGCCCGTTAAATGGTTTTAAAGTAATGGTGCCTTTACCTTCTTCTAAAACGAGTTCGCCTTCCGTACCAAAGAAGCGGATATCTCTTCCACCATCTCTCACAAAAGCTTCCATCTTTAAGGTGGCGGTTATACCATTTTCAAAAGTCATGATTGTGGTTTGGTTATCAACAACATTATTATCACAAGCAAAAACGCATTTACCATAACGGCCTTTATCAATGGCTTCGTATAAAGCTTCTTCCGTATTTGGATAAGCATCGGTAATTAAACTAAAGGGGAACATCGCCGCTGGTTTTCCGACATTTTTCCACATATCGATATAAATACGTTTTGCACTATAAGTACAGGTATCAATATATTTGCATTTGGTACATCTATCAGCAGCGCCTTCTGGTTGATTTTTCTTCTTAAAATAGCGCAAATCGCCCATAGATGAGATGGATTTGCAACGAGAATGAGCAAAATATTGTAGTAAATCTAAATCGTGGCAGCACTTGGCCATAATCATTGGTGAACAATCTTCTCTCTTGTGCCAATTGCCTCTCACATAGGAATGAGCTTCATGCCAATAAACGACATTCTCAGTATGGTCAATAGATACCAATTCACCAATTGCGCCACTATCGAGAATCTCTTTCATTTTTCTAATCCAAACGGTGTAGCGTAGGACATGGCAAACCATAATGGTCTTATTAGCCTTATGAGCGTGTTCCACTAAGGAGTTAATTTCTTCCACTTTATCACTTAATGGTTTTTCCACTAATAAGTTATAGCCTAAATCTAAACCGATATGAGCGGGCCAGATATGATCTTTATCCATTAATGTGACAAAGAGGACATCGCCTCTTTTTTCTTTAAAGAATTCTTTATCACTTTTGAAACGATTTTCCACAGGAACTTTCATCATTTCGCCCCATTTGTTAAGGCGTACTTCATCGATGTCGCAAATTGCGGAAATATGAAACATTTCGGGATGTTCCATCAAATAGGTACCATAGGCGTATCCACCACGACCACCCATACCAATAATAGCGATGTTTAATACTTTATTTTCCATAAGAAAAACTCCTTTAATTATTGTCAAATTTCTTTTTCACGCGGTAATAAGTCGAAGGGCTAGAAAAACCGCATTGGTATAAAATCTCTAACTGAGAGAGATTAAGAGATTTATCATTCATTAATTCGTTAGCTTTATTAATTCTTAAAGAATTGATGTAATCTCTAATTCCTGTTTTTAAACAATTCTTTAAAATCTTCGAACAATATTCAGGGCTATATCCTAAATCATGAGCGATGGAGATGACGGTGATATCTTCTAAATAATGAAGATGGATATATTTGAGTAACTCTTTGCTCAACATATCATTATTACGACTCCGACGATTAATCATCGGGTATGTATTTATTAATAAGGATAATATCTTATTGATATATGCGTGATTAGCGATTTGAGAATTAGAACCTTCTTTAAGCCAACTATCCACGACATCAAACACTTTTTTATTCATCTCTTTATCAGTGAGGAAATTATTAAAAGTTAAATCGCCATAGAGCTTGCGGAATATTTCTGTATATTCACGAGAAACGACAAGAACATACGCTAAAACGTGTTCGCTTAAAATGTCATAGCAATGTGTTTCATAGGAATCGCAAAAGAAAATATCGCCAGGATGTAAGACTTCCGATTGATCTTCACAACAACACAAAACTTCTCCTTCTTTAAAGAAAAGCAATTCAATCGCGTCATGAAAATGCGGATTCCTATCAAGATCGGGATCTAGCTTTAAATAAATTTTAGAAAAAGCATCTGCCTCTAAATAATAAACGCCCTGCTTCATATTTAATTTCATTATAATTTTAAAACAAACAATGATAAGTCCGCAAAATAAAAATATCAGTTTTTGACACTAACAATTGATAACTTGCTATATCAAGTAATAACAGTTCAGTTTTTAGGACATAATAAAAGACCCTTTTGCAAGGGCCTCATTCATCTCTTTTTTAACGGGTTCTGCTATCGAAAGCGATGCGGCGTTTTCCTTCTTTAACTTCAATGACAACAAAGTAAGCTTGTTGCTTTCCACCAAAGCCGAAATCATCATCATCGTTACCACCATGGAATTGTTCGGTATGAGAAATTTGGTTAAGCATATTTAAGCCAAATTCCGCAGCATCTCTTGCGGTTTTATATTGTTCATCAAATTCTTCAGCGTGACCGTCTGGATAAAAAACTTCTAATAAATAATAAGCTTCCATATTTATCTCCTAAATAAATTACTGAAATAATTTTACAAAAATATTCTTTTTCTTAAAAGATAAAATGTTTGTTACTATTCTATTTAATTAATAAAATTAATAAGATAAAATATGTCCGGAGAATAACTATGGAAGAGATTAATAACTTTATCAAAACTATTATGGAAAAAGACCTAGAAGAAGGTCGCGTCAAACAAATCGTGACACGTTTTCCACCAGAGCCAAATGCCTATTTACACATCGGTCACGCCAGAGCCATTGTCAACGACTTTGAACTAGCGAAAGCTTTTGGTGGTTACACTAACTTAAGATTTGATGATACCAATCCTGTTAATGAAGGTGCTGAATATGTCGATGCTATTATCGATGATTTAAAATGGCTAGGCTACACACCAAAAAATATCTATTTTGGCAGTGATTATTTCGAAAAAACCTATGAAAAAGCCATCCTTTTAATCAAAAAAGGCTTAGCGTATGTCGATGATTTATCCCCAGAAGAAATGACCGCTTATCGTGGTACATTAACTGAACCAGGTAAAGAATCACCCTGCCGTAATAGAAGTGTTGAAGAAAACTTAAAACTCTTCCAAGAGATGAGAGAAGGCAAATATCAAAATGGTGAAAAGACTTTAAGAGCCAAGATTGATATGTCATCTCCTAATATCAATATGCGTGACCCAGTCATGTATCGTATCTTACATGTCACCCACCACCGTCAAGGCAATAAATGGTGCATCTATCCGATGTATGATTTTGCCCATCCCTTACAAGATGCTTTTGAAGGTGTCACTCATTCCTTATGTTCATTAGAATATGATAACCACCGTGTCTTATATGATTGGTTCATCGAAAAATGTGAAATGGAACATGTTCCTCATCAATATGAATGGGGTAGATTAAATATCACTAATACCGTGATGTCTAAAAGATATCTCCGTCAATTAGTGGAAGGCGGATATGTCACTGGCTATGATGATCCACGTATGCCTACTTTAGTAGGACTTAAGAGAAAAGGCTTTACTGCCGATAGTATTAAAAACTTTATCATCTATACCGGTTTATCAAGAATTAACTCCACGACTAACGCGGATAACTTAGATTACTTCTTAAGAGAAGAACAAAAATTAATCGCTAAACGTCCGATGGCGGTTCTTCATCCCTTAAAAGTTGTTATCGATAATTATCCCGAAGGGCAAATCGAATATTTAGAAGCTTCTAATAATATGGAAAACGAAGCTTTAGGAACTCGTCAAATTGCCTTTGGTAAATATCTATATATTGATCAAGAAGATTTCGTTGAAGAAAAACCCAATAGAAAATGGAAGAGATTATCTATTGGTGATGAAGTTCGCTTAATGCACGCTTACTTCATCAGATGTAATTCCGTGGTCAAAGATGAAAATGGAAATATTATAGAAATCCATTGTACATATGATCCAGAAACTAAATCTGGCAGTGGCTTTGATGCTAGAAAACCAAATGGTACGATTCACTATGTAGAAGCCACTACTGCATTACCAGCTACATTCAATTTATATGAACCTTTAGTGTTCGATGAAACCGAAGAAACCAAAGGTTTAGATTTCTTGCAAAGATTAAATCCACATTCTTGGGAAAAGGTTGAAGGTTTTGTGGAAGCATCCTTAAAAGATACCAAACCATTAGATAGATTCCAATTCATTAGAACTGGATATTTCTGCACTGATAAGTTATCTACTAAAGAACATTTAATCTTTAATAGAACTTGTCCTTTAAAATCTTCCTTTAACGGGTAGCAATATGAATAAATTTAAATATAAACAAGGAAAAGCAAATATTGCTTTTCGTTTGCCTGGAGAATATGTCTGGGATGTTTCTATCGTAGTAGCGGAAGGAAAATATTGGATGTTTTCTTCTCATTGGCCATTTTCTAAGGGATTTGGCTGGAACTGGCTATATATTAGTCAAATTTGCTTATCCGTTAGTGATAAACCAGAAGGTCCATATAAATTCGTCAAAAATGTTTTGCCACCTAGAGGGAGAGAGTATTGGGATGGTATGAATACCCATAATACATGTATTAAGTATTACAATGGTAAATTCTACCTCTATTACATGGGTGTCACTTATGATTGTGAAATACCCAATCATTGTTCAAAGATAAATGAATTAGATGCGATAAGATTATGGAACACCAAAAGAATTGGTTTAGCCATCTCCGACAAAGTTGATGGAGAATATATTAGAAGTGATAAGCCATTATTTGAACCGAGAAAGTATCCTTATTGGGATTCCACTATTACGACAAACCCCAGCGTTTTAATCAAAAAGAACGGGGAAACAGTGATGCTCTATAAATCTGCTTTATACGAAGGAGACGAAAGAACTAAACCACTAAAAGTCGGTGTGGCTATCGCCGATAAACCAGAAGGGCCATTCAAAAGACTTTGTGATCATCCGATTCTCGACTCTGATGATGATAGTTTTTCTATCGAAGACCCTTTCATCTGGTGGGATGAAGAAAAGAAAAAATATTGTGTCGTCATGAAAGACTGCATCGGTAACATCGCCCGCTATTACGGAAATCTCTTCTATGCAGAAAGCGATGATTGCCAAAAATTTGAAATAGAAGATGATCCCACTATTATCACTAGAGATGTGGAATGGGAAGATGGTCATAAAACTAGACAGTGTAATTTCGAAAGGCCTTTTGTGTTATTTGATAAAAACGGAAAACCAACGCATATTTTTGGTGCTTCAGGAGATGGATTAGAACCATTTAATTTTACTAAAGAAACATATATCCTCTGTATCAAATTAGAAGAAGAAAAATAGAATTTGTAGATGATAAAACGCCTCATTTTTCGAGGTGTTTTTTTATTGATGATTATCGAAGTATTTATATATACACACTAAGTGTGATGATTATTATTTTTCTTTTTTGAAGCTTTCTTGTTTCTTCTCGACTTTATTTCTCATTTCTTCGTTTAAATATAAACCGAGATAAGCATTCTCTGGATAATAATAAATGTTAATTAAATCATCGAAATTTTTAAAGGCATTGAGATAGCTTAATAATAGCCAAAGTGGTAGCACAAAGATGATTAATAAAGCAATAATCAAAACGAGGAAATATAGGTTAATAGGGATAAAACTCACAAAATAAAAACTATAAAGAATTAATAAAACCAAAAAGATAAAAATTCCTCTTCTAATAAACACTCTTCCACCCATCACTAATGAAGTAGAAAATTTATTCGTGTAAATGGAAGAGATATAAGATGTTGTGACTAAGATTGGAATTATTAAAACTAATGAAATGCCAGCGATGATAAAAGCGATAAATTTCAGATTCCTCGGTAACAAATAATAACTAGCGACACTGATGAAATTTAATAGACCAATCAAAAAACCAATCAAAGAGAAATGGCCAATATTTTCTTTAACTCCCATAAAGAAATCTTCCCTCATAAAGAGAGGTTCATTCCAAATTAAGCGACGCATTATCTTTAATACACCACCTAAGAAAATAAAAAATATAATAATACAAACCGCAAATATAGCATTGAAAATAAGATTTGAAGAAATCATCATTTGTGCCTTTTGAACATCACTAAATGATTCGTTAGTTCTAATGAAGGTTTCATATAATCCTTTAACGATTAATGAAGCGATAAAGGGAATAAGCGTCGTCAATAAGATAAAGCCTAATTTCAAAAATAAAAGATAATTATCTTTTAATAATTGTCCATATTGTGCAGTCCTGCTCTGAGGAAGATTCTTCTCAGTAAAATCAGCTTTTTGAATATTCTTGTTTTTCATATTTATTTAATTTCAAAAGATAGAGATTTTTTAAAGGCTTCTATGAGTTCGTGATGGGAATTATAGACTTCCTCCGGTTTCCCACTTATCACGATTTTTCCTTCTTCCATGACGAATAGTTCATCCGCTAAAGCGAGAGCTTCTTGAAAATCATGAGTGACATATATCGCTATCCCTCCATGCATTTGAATAAATTTTTTAATATAAGTTCTCTGCTCCGCTCTCATAGAGGGATCAACGTTTGTTAATGCTTCATCAAAAAGGAATATTTCCGCATGCTTGATTAAACTCTTTGCTAAAGCAACTCTTTGCTTTTGCCCACCAGAAAGATATTTTGGTTTACGAGATAAGCACACTTTAATATCTAATTCATCCGCTACCTTATAGACGGCTTTAATAATCTCTTCTCGAGGTGCACCTCTAACCTTTAAGGGAAAGGCGATGTTATCAAAAACAGTTAAATGAGGATAAAGTGTGTAATTTTGTGCCACATAAGAAACTTTTCTTTCTTCTGGAGATAAATCTAAAGCGTTTTTGTCATCAAAAAAGATATCTCCTTCATATTCATCCTCTAAACCGGAAATAATTCTTAATAAGGTTGTTTTGCCGCATCCAGAAGGACCAACAATTACATTAAAAGAATAGCTTTTAAAAAGACAAGTGAGGTCGTTTAAAGCGACAACCTCACCTTTTTTTCGGTTTTCATAAACAAAAGTCAAATTCTGAATGTTGATATTTGGCATATTTATATAATAAAGCAATTAATTATTAACTGCTTTAAAAATAGAATATCTATAATTATTTTTTCTTTTCTAAAGGAACGATAAATAAACCTTTACCGGATTTCACTTCAACAGTGATTTTATCACCATTAAGGGCTAAGACTTTTTCTTTTTCTCCCTCAAAGATTTTGACGCCTTTATATTTTTTGTTAAAAGACAAAGTAACCGATGCATCTTTAGCGTCGTCAGGATTGGTGACATTAGTAATCATCAAGCCTTTATTGTCATCATTAGAAAAATGGCCAATGATAATATCCTCATCAGTTTTCGCTTTATTTAGGACCCCAAATTCATCAACAGGGACATCATAATTCAAATAGTCAAGTAAACCGGTATTATCTTCTTCATCACCAAAAACCCCAGAAATTCCTTGCCATTTAAAGCTCATGTAGACTTTTTCCAACGCTCTAATCATCTCACTAGAGTCTTTAACATCATAATAACTATCAGTCCATTGTCCTTTGCTATCAACGATTGGATTGAGGTGATCAGGTCCGGTAGCGGCATAAGTATAATGAAGGAAATAAGTCGTACCAAAAGCCATCGCTACATACATTTGATAAGCCATGTCATTGGCGTCAGGATCGATATAGGTGACCCCGCTAGCGTTATGAGTAGTTGTTAATAAAGTAAACCATAAAGGTTTATTATTCTTTTTCGCATAATAACTGGTCACATCTAAATCTTTTAGCCAGTCCTGTCTAATCTCCGTTCCACCCGCTTCATTTTGATACATCGCATAATAATCAGAGGAGACCATATCTAAACCCACTTCTTCAGTAAAAGATTTGATGTAATTATCATATGTAGTCCCTAAGCGTGAAGAATAGCAAGGATTGAGATTGACGTAGAACATCTTATCTTTAAGTTCACTATTATCCCATTGTTGCTTTAAGGTTTTTAAGCTATCTAATTCACTCATTGTGGGCTCATCAGAGACACAATAACCAAGGAAACTATCTTTATCTTTATAAGAAGGAATATCTCCTTCCCATGGTCTTTTATCTAAGATAATTCCCATATCAAATTTAGAAGCGCGGTCAATTAAACCAGCATTTGCGGTTTCATTATTATTAAATGTTCCCACTAATAAGTTGAGACCGGCTTCTTGCAAACCTTGAAGTTGAGTGTCGTTGACATTTTTCACAGTCCAACTCCAAGCCCCGATATTGATTCTTTCATCGGTGTCAAAAGTTGGGACATATAAATCCGAAACATTGACTTTGCCAGTATTGCAGGAAGTTAATAAGCAAGGAATAACAAGAACTAATGTTAAACTTTTCTTCATAATTACGTATTATCTAATCGTACCCGGATTGTGATTAGATAACACTCTCCTTCCCGGGTATAATCTAACTATGCTGTGTACCTGTAGTTTCATAAGTACAGCTTTGACTGTTTAGGAGTAATTCAGGCCAC